>JGI12109J20283_10871749_pt1 | contig 48960 bp, 44 predicted proteins | sample ElkSlonscriptome_12_FD_20283 | JGI IMG/M metagenome (IMG submission 20283)
ATTCTGACGCGTACATGTTGCCCGGCACAACACTGTTCTTTGAGCGTAAGGACGCCCGTGTTCTCTCCGCCACACTCTTCCGGGTAGACCGCAGGATCGGCCCGCCGCGAGGCGATTTCCGGACCTACTCTCGCGGCGTTGTTCATGATCTCTCAGAGCATCAACCCGCGTTGCGCGGGACCGCCTCCGCCTCCGGGACCGTCAGGCCGGGGCGGGAACGGGCTGTCCGCGCGTCGCCGCCACCGCCCAGGTCCGCAGGGCGTGGCGATCGGCGGGCAGGCGGGTCTCGATGCCGCCGGCGAACGACAGGAACGCGTCCAGGTTCAGGCCGTTGACCCCCAGCAGCACCGGGATCCCCAGGCACAGCGCCTCGCCGATCAGATGGCGGAATCCATGGCCCTCGGCCTCGTGCTTGCCGAACTTGTTGAGGATCAGGATGTCCGGCCGCCGGACCAAGCGCCCGGCCACCGCGACCACGGCCGCCTCCAGCGCGTCGGCGTCGAGGCGACAGCCCCGGGCATGGGCGCCGCGCCATTGCGAGATGCGGACCACCGGGCCGTCGGGCAGCACGCGGACGTCCATGTCGCACACCGTGCTGTCCGTTCGTTCGGTGTTGTGCTGGACCACGCCGGCGACACGCGCCCCGTCCCGCTGGAGATCGACGGCGACGGCGGCGAGCAGGCGGTCGGCCGCGCCCCGGGTCTCGTTCAGCACATATCCGAGGGTCGGGGCGCTCATCGGGCACCACCGGCGACGGCCGCCGGATCGTCCGTCGCCCATCCGGCCACGGTCTCGATCAGCGGTGCGAAGGCCCGGGCCACGGCGCAGTCGGGTTGGTCCAGCACCGCCGGCCGGCCGCTGTCGGACCCGACCGCCAGGTCCGGCGCGAGGGGAATGGCGGCGATCTTGCCGATGCCCTCGGCTGCCAGAGCGGCGTCCAGGCCAGCGTCGGGAAAGACATGGAACGATCCGGAACAGTGCGGACAGACCACGCCGGCCATGTTCTCCACAGCGCCGATGACGGGCAGGTCACGCTCGGCGCAGACGCGCGCGGCTTTCAGGCTGTCCATCTGCGCCACGGCCTGGGGCGTGGTCACCAGCACGGCGGCGGCGGGCGGGCCACCATCGTCCAGCACATCGCACAGGGTGATCATCTCGTTGCCGGTGCCCGGCGGCATGTCCACCACCAGCGCATCCAGGTCCCCCCAGTCGAAGCTGCCCAGAAGGTGGTGGATGAAGTCGTGCTTGTACGAGTCACGCCAGACGATGGGCGCGGCATCGTCCTCCGTCAGGAAGGCCAGCGACCCGACGCGCACCGGATGGGGGATGCCGTCCGCCTGAAAGGCCCGTGTCTGCAGCCCGGCGGCGGACAGCCGAACCCGCGCCCCGACCAAGCCGAAAAAACGGCTCTGGTTGGGGCCGTGGATGTCGGCGTCGGCCACGCCGACGCGCAGGCCGCGTGCCGCCAGCCCGGCGGCGAGGTTGGCGGAGACGGTGCTCTTGCCCACGCCGCCCTTGTTAGACAGCACGACCACGACCTGTCCCACCCGGGACAGCCGCGCCCGCACCAGCGCGCGGTCGTGGCCCGCTTTGTCCAGGGGGCAGGACTGCTGGATGGGACAGAACGAACAGGCGTGATCGCGCCCGCACACCGACATCATGGGGGTGTCCTGTGTCCGCGCCATGGCCTCAGTCCGCGCCCAGGTCGAGCCGGATCCAGCCGGTCGAGGTATCCTTCAGGCCGTCGCGCTCGGCGGCACTGCCCTGCCACACGGCGAAGGCCACGGGCACCGGCCCGTCCCGGTCGAACGTCACCTGATGGGGGCCGTTCGGCTCCAGCGGTCGCGACATGACGACGGTCCATTCGTTGGGATCGTCGGTGTGCTCGACATACATCGACTGACCGGTGACCGGCTGTTCGTCCAGCATGGTCAGGCTGCGCGCGCCGCCGGCGGCCAGGTTCTCGAAGGCGTCGGTATCGGCGCGCCAGTACCAGATGTTCACCGGCTCATCCGGGCCGCTGCCCATGATGTACGATGTCGTGTCATCGCCCAGCGAGAACTGGACCGCGACGCCATCCCGGAAGCGATCCCGCAGGGTGACGGTGTCGTGTGTGTCATCACGCCAGCGCAGGCGGACGTAGAAGCGGTCGGAGGTGCGGGCCGGGGTGAAGTACAGGGCCTGGCCCTCGTCCGCGTAGTTGATCCGCAGGCCGACGGATTCATGGACCACCGGCGCGGGCGCGACATGGACCCGGTACTCGGGCAGGCGCTCCCAGATGACATCGTCCGGGTCGTTGGTCGAACGCAGATACACGTCGTCGGGGATGCGCCCCACGGGAATCGTCTCGTAGGGCAGCACCCGAATGACATTGGGCTCGGCGATGATGACGTCGTCATCGGCGGCGGCCATGGCCGAGGCCGGGATCAGCGCCGGCCCGGCGGACAGCAGGGTCAGGACGCCCAGCATGGTGGCGGCGTGAGTCATGGGGCCTCTCCTGTCTCGCGGGAGTCTTGTTCGCGGGGGTCTTGTTCGCGGGAGTCGGGGGCGGTTTCGCTCTCCGGGTCGCGGAACGGGCCGACGGCGCGTTCCAGGTCGGTGACGCGGCGGCGGGCCTGGGACGCCAGCGCCGGAATCAGAGCCGCCAGCGTCGGGTCGAGGTCGTGGTCGGAGCGCTCGCGCAACTGGACGGCGACCGTCGCCAGCGTGGGCCCCAGGAACCGGCACAGCACATCACGCTGCGCACGCCGAGCGGGGGCCGCGTCGCGGTTGTGCTCCAGGGCACCGGCCTCCAGGTGGCAGAGCACGGCCATGAACTCCATCAGGCTGGCCGCGTGGTCCGGTTCATCGCGCCGTCCCTCATCCCCGGTCGCGGCCCGCAGCCCGAAATGCCGGTAGAACGCGCTCAGGTTCAGCATGAAGACCGGCCGGGACAGCCCGTCCAGCACGGCCTGATGCTCGCCCGCCATCAGCGAGGCCACGGGGCGCCCGTTGCGGCCGTGCAGGAAGGCGCTGATGTAGCCGGCCTCGAACGCGGTGAAGTCGCCCGTCTCGCCGGCGGCCGTCGGGGCCTCGTCGCCGGTGGCGCGCATCCAGGCGTCGTCCAGCGCCTCCCGGTACGCGCCGGAGACCAGCGCGGCATGGAATTCCGGCACCGGATAGCCCAGCGCCAGCGCCGACAGGCGCCACAGCGTTTCCCACGCCCGCGCCCGCGACGGGCTGTCCGCGACGGCGGGCGGTTCGGTTGTCAGGATCGGCATGGCTCACCCCACCTTGAACATGTCGTCGCGGCGATACCCGATCAGGGTATCCATCAGCTCGCTGGCGCCGCCCTCGGCCTTCTTGCGGCGCTCGGCCACCAGCGTGCCCAACGCCTCCGAGACACCCGGGCCGAACAGCTTTTCCAGGTAGGCGAGCGGAATCCGGTCCTCGCCCGTGGGCTTGCCGTCGGCACCGATCTTGGGCGGCGACAGCGGCGGCACGTAAAACACGTTGGGCTTGGTGCCCCGGTCGGGATACAGCGGCAGCGCCACCTTGTACTTGTCGACGAGGGTGTGAACGGGGCCGGCCTCGTCGTCTCGATAGCCGATGAAGCGGATGCGGCCGGAACACTGGCTGGCGCAGACCGTGGGCAGGCCCTTCTCAACGCGCGGATAGCAGAAGATGCACTTTTCGGCCGTGTTCGTCTGCTCGTTGAAGTACACCTTTTTGTAGGGGCAGGCGCTGACGCAGTAGCGATAGCCGCGGCACCGCTTCTGGTCCACCAGGACGATGCCGTCTTCCTGCCGCTTGTAGATGGCATTGCGCGAACAGGCCGCGAGACAGGCGGGGTTCTCGCAGTGATTACACAAGCGCGGCAAGTAGAAATAGTACGTGTTCGGGTATTCGCCCTCGCCCTGGTCCTCGTCCCAGTTCGCCCCCCAGGTGGGTTTGACGTGGGGACGCAGCCACGGGTCCGCGCCGGCCATCAGCGCTTCCTCGTAGTTGTAGTCCCATGGGATGCCGTAGTCCTCGGCGCCGGGCTCCTTGCCGATCTTCAGCTTCCCGTCCGCGTCGAACCCGCCGCCCATGTCGGCGAAGTTCCTCGGATAGCCGGTGCCGGGCTTGGTCTCGACATTGTTCCAGTACATGTACTCCCGGCCGTTCCGGTTGGTCCACTGCAGCTTGCAACCGGACGAGCAGGTATGGCAGCCGATGCACTTGTTCAGGTCCAGCACCATGCTGATCTGGCGTTTCACGGCCATGTGTTGGGTCCTCCCTGGATGCCCTGGGCGTCTGCGTTATCGGGGATGTCGGATCGCGCCGGGCGGCTATGCCACCGGCTCGACATCGACGCCGCTTTCGTGCGCGAGCTGGTTCGCGTTCCATTTGAACAGCTTGAAGCCCAGGTGACCCCAGCCGCCGGCCAGCTCCAGCGGTTGCAGCAGGCTGGCCATGGCGTTGTTCATGGGCTTGACGTGGTCGTACTGGTGCGGCTCCCAGCCGTGTTCCATCATCAGCGAGGTCTCCGGCAGGCTGGGATAGAACTTGGCCTGGGCGAAGAACTCGCCGGCGCTGTTGAACACCCGCACCTTGGCGCCGTCGGCGATGCCCCGGGCGGCGGCCAGGGCCGGATTGATGTAGATGTTTGGCTCGCCCCGCTGCAGGCGCATCATCCACTTGTTCGACCGCCAGTTGGAGTGGATGCCCCAACGGGTATGCGGCGAATAGAACGACAGTGGATAGCCGGTGGCGTCGCGGCCGGCATGATGGCGCGCCGTCGGCACGGTGGCGCCCAGGCGAACGAAGGTGGGGTGGTCGCAGAAGAAGGTCATGCGCCCGGTCAGGGTCTCGTAGGGCTTCTTGTCCTCGGTCTGGGCGACGAACGGGTTGTAGGGCTCGGTTTCGGGAATCGGCTGGTTCTTCCCGCCCTCGGCCGTCAGCACGAAGAAGCCGCGCTCCACGCCCTCGTCCAGGGTGGCGCCGCCGAGTTCGGGGCTGTTCTCCACCAGCCACTTGGTGGCGTCGTGGTCGGTCATCAGTTGACCGCCCAGGGTGAAGTCGTCGTGGATGGTGTGCAGGTCGCGGGACACGTCCCCATCCTGGAAGCCGGTCACGCCCCGCTCAATGGCCCGTTCCTGGATCTTGCGGGTCAGCAGGGCCATGATGTCCCAGTCCGGCAGGGCCTCGCCGATGGGCTCGACCGGCCGCGAGAAGACATTCATGAAGCGGTGGAAGCCCACGGTGCGCAGGTCCCAGGCCTCGTAGTGGCTGGCCGCCGGGAGCAGGTAGTCCGCCCACTGCGCGGTAGAGTCCATGCGCACGTTGATGTCCACGAACAGCGCCTCGACCTCCTTGAGGATGCGCTCGCGGTACTTGTCAGCGAACTTGTTGCGGCGGAACTTGTTGTCGGCGATGGAGATCAGGCCCTTCATGTCGCCGTGGTACGGCATCCAGCCCTGGCCGATGCTCTCGTCGATCATCTCCTGCAGGTCGTCGAGATCGAAGCCCACCCGTGCCTTGAGCTTGTCGTTGTCGAAGTACTTGCGCGCGTGTTCCATCATGTGGCCGCGCTGGAACTCGCCCAGCCCGCCCGGCTCGAGGCGCGGGAACTTCTTGAAGCCGAACAGCGCCAGTTCCAGCCACTTGGGCTGGTTCCAGTCGATCCACGACGTATCAATGCCGCCGGTGCGGCCGCCGTGGCCGGTCAGCGCCAACATCAGCGACTGCGCCCACGCCGTGTAGATGCCGTTGGAATAGCGGCCGATGTTGAAGCCGTGCATCAGCACGACCTTGCGCGCCTTGGCGAGGCGGCGTGCCTCCTCGCGCACCAGGGCGGCGCTGATGCCGGTTTCGGCCTCGGTGTCATCGGGCGCGAAGCGGGCGGCCTCGGCGCGGACCTTCTCGAACACCGTGGTGACGGGGATCCCCTCGACCTCGAACGTGCCCTCAAGCGCCGGGTCCACGCCGTCGAGCGCCAGGGTCTTGTCCTCCGACCCCATGGAGCCGCGCATGGGCACGGCGGCGTTGCTGTTCAGGTCCCAGTGATAGAAGACCTGATCGGAACCACCGTCCTTCAGGTCCGCCTCGCGCAGCAGCTTGCCGGTGTCCGCGCGCACCAGCGCCGGCAGATCGGTCTGCTCCTTCATGAAGGTGGGCTGGGTCAGGCCTTCCTCGACGATGACATTGACGAAGGACATGGCCAGGAACGGGTCGCTGCCCTGGCGGATGGGCAGCCACACGTCGGCGTGGATGGACGACGGGTTGTAGTCCGGCGCCACCGAGACCACGTGGGCGCCGTTGTACTTGGCCTCCCAGATGAAATGGGCGTCGGGGATGCGGGTGGCGTTCGGGTTGAACAGCGACATCATGATGTAGTCGGCGTCGAACCACGCATCCGACGTGAAGCTTTCCAGCGGATTGCCATAGGCGAGATGGGCGCCGGTGTTCAGGTCGCCGACATCGGTGAAGATGTCGAGCTGCACGCCCCCCACCAGCGACGAAAACCGGTACGGTGCCGCGAAGCGCACCATGGACAGGTTGCCCGACCCGGTGTGGGTCATCAGCTTGCCGGGGCCGTGCTCGACGAAAATGTCGATGACCTTGTCGGCGATCTCCTCGGTGATCTCATCCCAGGACAAACGCTGCCACTTGCCCGCGCCGCGCGCGCCGACGCGCTTGAGCGGATAGCGCAGGCGGTCGCCCTCGTACATCGCGGACGAGTGAATCGCCCCCTTCTGACAGCCGCGCGGATTGGCGTCCGGCACGTTGGGGTTGATCAGAGGATACTGGCCGAGCTGCTCCTCGCGCAGCACGATGCCGTCCTTGACGTAGACGTTGAAGGCGCAGTTGCCCACGCAGTTGATGCAGTGGGCCGCCTTGCCGATCATGTCCCAGGTGAACTCGCGCCGGTACAGGTCTTCCCAGCCGCGATAGGGATACTCGTCGTTGAGGGTGTCGTCGATCGGCTCCAGTCGGTTCAGGGCCCAGGCCTGGTTGCCCGCCAGGACTCCGGCCCCAACCAGGGTTCCGCCCTTCAGAAAATCGCGTCGCCCGATGCGCTGCATGTCTGTCCTCCCCGTGTCCCGTGCACCGTTCGGGCACAGCCCGCCGATGCCTGATTTTGGGAAGGGACCATACCCAAGATGGGGCCTTTAAAGGCTGCGAAGTTGTTACGGCGTGTAAATGAGAGGTAAACGCAACGACAAGCGGACTTGGCGTCCGGGCCTGGGTTGGTGTAATCGGGAAACGGGACAGCAACGATCCCGCAGTCATAACGGGAGGGGCGGCCGTTTTCGGCCGGCAGGACCATGATGGACCAATCCCAGGCCCAGCCCATGGCGATCCGGGACTCGGGCAATGCCGACAGCGGCCTTGCCGACATCCTGGCGCGGTTCCTGGACGACCGCCAGGAGGTCTTGGTGGACCGCTCCCTCGCCATCGCCAAGACGCACGGCTATGCGCCTCTCGCCACCACCATCCGCGCGGCCTGGGTGGAAGCGGTGCTGACCCTGTCGGAAAGCCTGTGCGCCACCGTGGCCCATGACCAAGCCGGGACCGACGGTGAGGCCCTGGGCGCTCCCGTGGACTATGGGCTTGACCCGCGCTTCGCCCGGTTGCGCGAGGTCGCCCGCCGCCATCGCTCGCGCGGGATCACCGTGCAGATGTTCCTGGGCCTGCTGAAGCACTTCCGGAACGTCTATTGCGGGGTTCTGGCGGACATGCCGGGACCGGACGCGACCCGCGCCGCCGTCATCGACCGTGTGCGCGACTTCTTCGACGGCGCCGAACTGAGCATCGTCGCCGACTGGGCCGTCGCCACCAAGGGCGAGCGGTTGATCGAACTCCAGGCGCGCACCCGGGCGCTGGCGCTCGACAAGGACCGCTACCTCGCCATCTTCGAAAGCCTGCGCTCGCCGGCCTTTCTGTTCGACCGCGCCCGCGCGCTGGTCAACGCCAACCAGGCCGCCGCCGAGTTGTTCCTGGGCGATGCGGAGGCCGGCGATATCGTCTATCTGCGGCACATGCGCCAGCGGAAATCGGTGCTGGAGACGATGCTCGCCCCCCTGATCGACTCGGCGGAAGAGGGAGAACGGAGCGTCTGGCTGGAAACCGTGGAGGGGCCGCGCTGCTTCGACGTGCGCATGAGGCCGCTGCACGACGCCCTGGAGCGGACCACCCTGGGCCATGTGCTGCTGCTGAACGACATCACCGCCCACCGCCGCGCCGTCGAGGACGCGCAGCGGGCGGAACGGCAGATGTCGCGATTCCTGGCCACCATCAGTCACGAGATCCGCACCCCCCTTCACGCCGTGCTTGGCGCCGCCGACCTGCTGCGCACGGCTGAACCGGGCACCCGTCGCACCTACCTGGACGTGATCGAGGGTGCCGGACAGACCCTGTTGCAGACCCTCAACACTGTGCTCGACTACTCCAAACTGGAGGACGGGCCGCCGGTGCCGCGCGTCGTGCCCACCGACATCGCCGCCGCGCTGGCGGCGTTCCGGCGCGTCGTCGTGCCCGTCCGGGCCGGGCAGGCCACCCGGCTGTCGGTGGACATCGCCGACGATGTCCCCGCGTGTCTGTGCCTCGACTGGGCCATGACGCGTCAGGTGCTGTCCAACCTCGTCCACAATGCCATCCGCTTCGACGACGGGCGCGGTGTCGGCGTCCGTGTGTCGGCCCCGGAGGGACCCGACGGCGCCGGTGTGGTTCGCTTCGAGGTCTCCGATCACGGTCCAGGGCTTTCCGAGGAGGACGCCAAGGCCCTGGTCCAGCCCTTCGACGAGACCAACGCCCGCTACACCGGCGCGGGCGGCGCCGGCCTGGGGCTGGCCATCTGCAACCGCCTTCTCGGCGCGATGGGCGGGCGCATCGGCGCCGAGACCGGGGACAGCGGCACCCTGGTCTGGTTCGAACTGCCCTACGGGACGGACAGCGCCGACGACGCCGTGCCCGATCCGCCGCCTCTTGCGGCGCCGGTCGCCCGGGCGGAGGGACAGCGCTGCCTGCTGGTGGACGACGACTGGAACTGCACCGTCATCACCACCCACAACCTGGAGCACCTGGGCTTTGCCGTCGATCACGCCGACAGCGTGGCCGCCGCCCTGACCGCCATCGAGACCGGGGCCTATGACGCCATGGTCGTGGACTACGTGCTGCCCGACGGCAACGGCTCGGCCCTGGTCCGCGCCCTGCGCGAGCGCGGTACGGTGGCCGACGCGCGCATCATCGCCCTGACCGCCAACGTCGAGGTCGTCAACGGGGCCCGGGAAGTCCATGCCCTGTTCGACGCGGTGGTGGCGAAACCCGCCGACCGGGCCACGCTGGGGCAGGCCCTGTTCGGCGCCGACGCGGCCCCGGTCGGCCCGACCGACCCCGCGGCAGAGCGATCCGCGCTCCAGGAACTGTCGCCCGACAGCATCCGCGCCATGGCACAGGCCTTCCAGACGCAATGGCGGGACTTTCGCGCCACTCTCTCCCGCGTCACCGAGGACGACCCGCCGGCCCCCGCAACCATCGCCGATCTGGCCCACCGTCTGGCGGGCAGTTCCGCCCTGCTTGGCCTGCGCGACCTTGAGGAGCCGTTGCGCGACCTGGAGCGCCTCTGCCGGGCCGACGCCGACGCCGGGGACCTGACCGACCTGATCGGGGTCCTGGACCGGGACCCGGCCGACAGTCCGTCGTGGGCCGCCATCGCCGCCGTGGTGGAGGGGCCGTGAGCACCGCCCGCTCGACCTTTGCGTCCGCGCCCGAGGCGATGCCCGGCGATCTGGGCGACGTGCTGTGCGTGGAGGATGACCCGGTGGTTCAGATCGCCCTGGGCGACGTGGTCCGCCGCGCCGGCGCCTGCCAGCACACCGCCGCGTCGGCGCGCGAGGCCGAGGCGCATCTTGAGCACCGCACCTTTGATCTGATTGTGCTCGACCGCCGGCTGCCGGACAGCGACGGGCTGCTGCTGATTCAGACCATAAGGCGGGCCTCGGACTGCCCGGTCATCGTGCTGTCGCGGATGGGCGACACCCAGGACCGCATCCTGGGCCTGGGCCTGGGGGCGACCGAGTACGTCACCAAGCCGTTCAGCCCGGCGGACCTGAGCAGCCGCATCCGCTTCATGCTGATGGACCGCGCCCGGCAACGCGCCAGTGACCGCTCCCAGCCGATCACGCGCGGACGCCTGTCGTTCCTGCCCCTGTCGCGCCGGCTGACCATCGACGGCGCGGCCGTCTTCCTGCCGCCCGCCGAGGCCCGCCTGCTGCTGGTGTTGCTGGAGAACGAAGGTGAAGTCTTGACGCGGGACGACCTGACCCAGGCCGCCTGCGGCCGCGACTGGAGCCCCGGCGACCGCACCGTGGACGTCCTGATCGCCCGAGTGAGAAAACGCATTCCTCCGAACGTGGCGGAGATCGTGACGGTTCACCGGACGGGATATCTGCTGACCATCGCCCCGAAAGATGGGTGACCGGGCGGGGTTGATCCTGCCCCGTCGGCCGAGTACCGATTGAGACAAGGCCAGCACCATGACCGACCAAGCCACCTCGCCCCGGTTGGAGACCAGTCCTCGCAAGGCCCTGTTGGCAGCCTTTTTTTTGGTGCGGGTCTGGTCCGGGGGCGATGCCGAGGCCGTTGGGGATGTCGTCCCGCATGGGTCCCGGGATTTTCCCGACGGCCCCCGCCCATGGGGGCGCGCCGGCTCGAGTCAGGTGGCTCAGGCCGCCTGGTTCCAGACGCCGGCCTTCGCGGCCGTGCGGGCGAAGTCCGCGAAGTCACGCGGCGGGCGGCCCAGGGCGCGCTGAACGCCATCGCACAGGTGCGCGTTCCGGCCGTCCAGTGTCTCGCGCGCGATGGCCGTGAAGACGTCGGCCACGAAATCCCCGGCCGCGCGCGCGACGGTGGCGTGGAAGTCCTCGAACGAGATCGGCTCATGACGGATCGGCCGCCCCAGCGCGGCGGACAGGTCGGCGGCCATGTCGGCGAAGGTCATCAGACGCGGGCCGGTCACCTCGTAGAGCTGACCTCGGTGGCGCGGCTCCGTCAGGGCGGCCACGACCACATCGGCGATATCCTCCACATCGATGATCGGTTCCGCGACCCCGCCGCCGGGCATCGGCAGCACACCAGAGAGGATCGGCGCGCGCAACTGGCCCTCGCTGAAGTTCTGCGCGAACCAGGCGGCGCGCACGATGGTGAACGCCGGCCCGGCCCGTCTGACCACATCCTCGCCCATGCGGGCGTGATGCTCGCCGCGCCCCGACAGCAAAACCAGATGCTCGACACCGGCGACGGTCGCGGCCCGGCACAGGGCGCCCAGTCGGTCCACCGCGCCCGGAAAGGCGAGGTCGGGGAAATAGGTCACATAGGCGGACCGGACTCCGTCCAGCGCGGCCGGCCAAGTCTCCGGCGCCTCCCAGTCGAACGGGATGGCGGCGTTGCGCGATGCGCGCCGGACCGCATGGCCCTGCGCGTCCAGCCGGGCGGCGACGCGCGATCCGGTCTTGCCGGTGGCGCCGATGACGAGAATGGGGTCGGTGGGCATGGTCTTGACTCCCTGACGTGTGATCGAAGCCGGAGGATAGACATAGCTCCCCGGTGCGGTATTGACCGCGCCCGCCAGGGTTTTGACCGTTGCCGCCAGGGGACGGTCAGGGTGATCGGCCCGCCTTGCGATAGTTCGCCGGCGTCTCGCCGACCCAGCGCTTGAACGCGCGGGTGAACGCACTCTGATCCGAGAACCCGGTCAGGAAGGCGATCTCGGCCAGTCCGTGGCGACCGTCGCGCAGCAGCCCCTCGGCCAGTTCGCGCCGGGTGGTGTCGGTCAGGGTCTGGAAGGTCAGACCGTGTTCGGACAGGCGCCGGTGGAACGAGCGCGCGCTCAGCCCCAGGCCCTGGGCGATCGCATCCATGCGGGGCGGACCCTCGCTCAGCGCCCGGGCAATCGCGTCCCTGGCCTGTGTGACTAGGTCGCCGTCCTCGGTCACCCGCGCCAACGCCGCGTCAAGGTGCGAGATCAGATAGCGCGAGATGCCCTCGTCCCCCAGGATGTTCGGCCGCGTCAGGGCTTCGTCCGAGATCAAAAGCGCATCAAGGTCGGCGCCGAACCACACCGGGCACCCGAACCAGGCCTCGTGGTGCGCCGTCGTCTTCGGCGCCGCATGACGAAAGCGGACCTCCAACGGCGAGACCGGCGCGCGACTGACCTGCCGGGCCAGCGAGATCGCACTGGCCAGCGTCGCTTCGTTGGACAGCCGCAGACCCAGACGGCGCGCGCCGGGCCGATGCAGGATGAACAGCATGCCGCGCGCATCGGGGCGCCGTTCATAGCGGACGACGCTGGTCCACAGGCGGGCATATCGCTCCACCCGCGCAAACGACCCCATCAGGTCAAGGGCGGCCTTCCAGGCCAAACCGAGCGCGCCGTAATCGTCACAGCGCATGGCGGCACCGCCCCGGACGGGCAGGTCCGTGACGTCCACCTGCTCCGCGATGCGCTCCAGCAGGGTGTAGTAGGTTTCGGCCGGGATCATGACCGCCGGATCCCAAGGCCCGACCGGATCGAGGCCCGCCCACGCCAGCAGCGCGGGCGCATCGATGCCGTCGCCCGCCGCGGCGACCATCTTGCGCGCGAAAAGGGATGTCACCGTGCCCATGCCCCGAAGCATACGCGGATCGATCCAAGGGCCCAAGCGACAGCCCGGCCGTATCCGAGAGCTCAACGGCCGCATCGCCTTCCTTCGCATCACCGAGGGCTTTGGTCGCCATACCGCCACCCTGGCGCTGTTTCGTCACGACGTGCAGGGCGCGGGCCAGACACCGGCCGCAGATGGCCCCCTTGTCGCGCATCCAGGCGCCTCGCTGCATCCCATCAAGAGGATTCTTCCAATTCAGCGTGATCCATTTCCGTTGCCGCAGCCCTGCGCGCGAACGCGGCGGGCGGCCCCTTCGGTCAGAGCTCGGTGGCTTCGGCAAGGGCCAGCGCATCTTCAATGTCAACGCCGAGATACCGGACAGTGCTCTCGATTTTGGTGTGCCCGAGCAGGATCTGAACCGCTCGAAGGTTGCCCGTCGCCTTGTAGATCAGCGAGGCCTTGGTGCGACGAAGCGAGTGCGTCCCGTACTCTTCGCGTCGAAGGCCGATTGCCGAAACTCACTCGTCAACAAGGCGTGCATACTGCCGCGTACTGATGTGGTTTGCGTGATCAACCCGGCTGGGAAAGGCAAAGTCGTCCACGGCACCTCCGCGCCGCTCGAGCCATGCAAGCAGACTCGCTCGGGCATCGGCCATGATCTCGAACTGCACCGGTGTCGCCGTCTTCTGTTGCACCACCATGGCTCGTGTTCGGATTTCTGGTCCGGCAACGAGGGTCCCGATCTTGATCTTCACGAGATCGCATCCCCGCAACTTGCTATCGATCGCGAGGTCGAACAAAGCGCGATCCCGAAGGCGGCCCTCCCGATCAAGAAAAAAGCGGATTGCCCATATTTGCCGGGGCTTCAGGGCGCGCTTTGCGCCAACTTTCCGGCCTGCATTCCATGCGCGCTGTCCCTGCGAAACAGGGTCATATTGTGAATGTCCCATTGCCTTTCTCCTCTGGCCGTGATTGACCAGCAAGGACACGGTATGCCGCATGCGAGTCGATCAACAGGCGGCAATTTCCTTGATCGCGGCTAATCAGCGACTGCCGTGGCGTGGGTCGGCTTGCAACCAGAGGTCCGCTTGTCCTCCGCCCCGCCGCGAAAGGCGACCGTCCCTTTCGTCGGCCCCCTGTCGTCCATTCCGGAACGCGCCCATGTCAGTCGTTTGCCAGGGCCTGCGTCGTTCCCGCGACCGGACATCCGCGTGGCCGTACAAGGCGTGAGCCGTCGCGCACCCGCAAGTGGGCGACACCTTGCGATGCCCTTCGCCGGAGCAGGGAGAGTCTGCCAAGTCGCTGCGGATGGCGTTGAGCAGGTCATCGTCAGACACCGCTGGCTTCGGACTTCTGCGGCGCGGTCGAGGCCGATGAAACGCTTGCGTTGCGACACTTTGGCGGAACCTCACGCCTGAGCACAGGCGTTCACCTCGAAGAGGCTGCAGCAGATCACCACGCTGCCCTTCAGCCAATTGCTGGGCGTGAATCGGCGCGACGGTTGCCCTCCCACTCGGTTCCACCTAAACTCGTTCGATAGAAGAAAGGCCCCGAAAGATACATCAATCTGCTGAAGAGATTGACCCCTTGCCGATAGGGGGTCATTCGGTTCAGCCGATTCACACGATGAGGGCTGCGGTCGCGCACAGGGACACGAGCGCACCGACCGTCAAGACCCGATTTCGGGCGCTGCTCGTGAGTTTGGACCGCATACGAGTTCCCTTGACGGACGTGCCCAAATGTCCTTGAACCGCCGCGTCGATGATACCTGAAAGGGCTTCGTTTCGGTAGCGTCCACGATCTTTGGGCCACCTCACCAAGCGACGGTCCCGGCTTGGGAGGCACGCTTTGCGTTCAGCGGCCCATGTTCATGGGCCATCAGGCCGTTTTCACGCCCCCCAAAAGCATCGCCAGGGGATCCGGACCGATGACCGGTCCATGGAGGAGCAGCAAGGCCCCGTAAAGCCCAAGCCCGGCGATCCAGGTGATGGGGCGCGGAATTCGGCAACGAAACGGCGCCTGCGCCATCTCCTCGCGCCAGGCGGCCAGACGCGTCACGCCGTGACTGCGCCGGGCCTTTGTCGCACCGATGGTCGGTCCAGCCAGGGACAGGGCCAGCAGGGATCCGAACAGCACGGCCTGGACCGCATCCCCGTTGGCGATCAGATGGGCTCCCGCCCACAGGGCGAAGGCCACGGGAAGGGGATGGCGGATCAGTCCGGCGGTTCCCGGTCGGGCGGGATCGAACCGGCCCCGCGCGAAGGACAGCGAAAAGGGGTTCCGCTCCAGGATCGAGGCGGCCAGCAGGACGCTGGCCGGCGCCATCACCGTGACCAGCAGGGCGGTGGTCCCGGGAAACGGTCCCCACAGCCCGACATAGGGCGCCCGGACGGCCGCTGAGATGACCCAGGTCAGAAGGGCCAGGGAGACGACCGAATAGACGATCCGGTAGGTCCTCTCGCCCAGGCCGGCCAGCAGACGCCCGCGAATGCCCGGCAGTCCCGCCACCGCGTGGGAGCCGATGAAGGCCACCAACGCGGCCCCGAATTCCAGGAAACCGCTCGCCATGGTCCGTCCGCTCCGTCCTGGACTCACCCGCCGTCCGGCGCGCGCCGGGGCGCGATCTGGATCGGGCCGTAGCGCAACAGATAGAGCGTGAAGCCGCCGATCCAGGCCCCGCCGGACGTCAGCAGCAACGGCATGTACAGACCGTCCGACACGCCGGCCCAGACCCGCGACACGGCGGCGGTCAGCAGCAGCAGGTAGACCAGCGTCGTCGGCCAGCCCGCGTGCAACGGCAGGCCGCTATGACCGAGTGTGGCCCGGGTCATTACGGCCACGATCATGACGGTGATGGCGCCGACCGTCAGACCGTGCAGGGCGGCGACCTCCGGCACCAGACCGGGCCAGCCGGCGGACGCCGCCGCGAGAAGCAGGCCGAGCGGGATCCACAGATAGCCAACGTGCAGGATCCAGACCAGCGGCTCGGCGCCCGTCGCCATCCCGCGCCAGCGCGCCAGACGCCCAAGATTAAGGGCGCCGGCCAGGCCGAGCAGGACCGCCACGATCACGCCCTCCGGCTGGATCGCCCAGACCGGCAACGCGACCACGGTGACGACCATCGCGGCCTGATCCAACCGGCCGAACGGCGCCGGCAGCCCCTCCGCCGCCTGCTGCGTCAGCCAGTTGCGCGTGAAGTTGGGCACGATGCGGCCCCCGATCAGGGCCGTCAGCCCCACCAGCACCGCAATGCCCAGGCGTGGCCCAAGGTTGGTGTCAGGGAGAATGAAGCCGGTTTCCATCCAGTCGAGCGTCGCGGCGATGGCCAGCAGACCGAGCGCAACCCCGACCGGCAGGTTGCGCCGATTGCCGGCGGCGATCACCTCCCGCACGACGACCGCGCACAGGGTCACCGGAAAGGCCACGTCCACCGCCGCCGCCAGCGGCCAGGGCACCGGCAGCGCCGCCAGCATACGGGCCGCCGCCCACAGCAGAACCAGCAGGAGCAACGGTACGCCCGACAGCGGCAGACGCCCGGTCCAGTTCGGCACCGCCGTCAGCACGAACCCAGCGACGGCGGCGCCGGCGAAGCCGAACAACAGCTCGTGGGCGTGCCACGACAGTGGGTCCATCGGTCCCGACAGCAGGACTCCGCCGCGCAGGAACAGCAGCCACAGGGCCATGGCGACCGTGGCATACACCCCGGCCACCAGGAAGAACGGACGAAAACCGCGTTCCAGAAAGCCTGCGTTCTTGGTCCGTTGTGTCATGAGGGTGATCCCTTCAGGCGTCCGCCATGATCGCGGCGCAATCCTCGGCGACCGTGCCAATCGGCTTCAGGTCAAACGTCGAGACCAGGGTCTCCGCCACCGCCGGGGACAGGAACGCCGGCAGAGTTGGCCCCAGACGGATCCCCTTGACGCCCAGCGACAACAGGGCCAGCAGCACGGCCACCGCTTTCTGTTCGTACCAGGCAATATCGTAGGCGATCGGCAGATCGTTGATGTCCTCGACGCCCAGGGCCTCTTTCAACGCCAGGGCGATCTTGACCAGGGAGTAGGAATCGTTGCACTGCCCGGCATCCAGCAGGCGCGGAAGACCGCCGACGGTGCCCACGTCCAGAGTGTTGTAACGATACTTCGCGCATCCTGCGGTCAGGATGATGGCGTCCTCGGGCAGGGCCTCCGCCAGATCGGAGTAGTACTGGCGGCCCGTGTGCCGGCCATCGCACCCGGCCATGACCACGAACCGACGGACGGCCCCACTGGACACCGCCGCGACGACCTGATCGGCCAGCAACAGGACCTGTTGGTGGGCGAACCCGATCGACAGGTCCGGTCCCTGCAGCGGTTGGGGGGGCGGACACTGGCGCGCCCGTTCGATGACGACGGAGAAGTCTTTCGCGGTACCATCCGGCGCGTCGGGAATGTGCATAGCCCCCGGGTATCCGACCGCGCGGGTGGTGAACAACCGGGACAGGTAGGTGTTGGTGCGGCGGGGTGGGACCAGGCAGTTGGTGGTCATCAGGATGGGCCCCTGGAACGACTCGAACTCGGTCGTCTGCCGCCACCAAGCGCCGCCGTAGTTGCCCACAAGATGGCTGTGTCGGGCCAGGCTGGGATACGCGTGGGCCGGCAGCATTTCCCCGTGGGTGTAGACATCGATGCCGGTTCCGGCCGTTTGCTCCAGCAGGTCGGCCAGATCCTTCAGGTCGTGGCCGCTGATCAGAATGCCCGGGCGGTCGCCGACCCCGGTGGAAACCCGGGTCATTTCGGGATGGCCATAGGTATCGGTGTTGGCGGCGTCCAGCAGCGCCATGGCCGACACCGCGACCGATCCGGCCCGCAGAACCAGGGCGATCATGTCCTCTCGGGGCAGATCCCGACAGGTGGACGCCAGCGCCTCGCGGATGAAGTCATCGACCTGCGGGTCCGTGCGCCCCAGAGTCGCCGCGTGCTGGGCGTAGGCGGCGATGCCCTTCACGCCGATCACCAGAAGCTCGCGCAGGGAACGCCGGTCCGCGTCGGCGGTCGCCAGAACGCCGACCTCGACGCCTTTTTCCAGCCAGGTCGCCTCGGGCGCCCGCCAGACGGCGGCCTCGGGGGCGTCGTTCAGCGATCCACCGCCGGCGACCACCGCGCGCGCCAGGGCATCGCGCCGGTCCAACGCCTCCGTGATCATGGCGCGGAGGCGGGACTCATCCCAGTTGACATTGGTGATGGTCGCGAACAAAGCCTCGCGCAGGAACGGCGCCTGATCCGCCAGCAGGGCACGGGGCCCGGCACCGCCGTCGCGCTCCTCAGAGCCGAGAGCGACGGCGTGGAGGGTCTCGGCGGTCCAGGCCAGACCCCGAATGGCAAAGATCAGCACGTCCTGAAGGACAGCGGTCGTTTCCGGCTTGCCGCAGGTCCCCTTGACGGTGCATCCCGTTCCGGTGGCGGCTTCTTCGCATTGAAAGCAGAACATCTGGTTTGGCGCTCCATGCCTGTGAGACTGCGGCGATCCCGACCGCCGACACGGCTTAATCGGCATCGCAGATGCCTATTTACAAGATCGAAATCGGCTTCTCAAATGCTTATTTGGAGATGCCGCCGCGACCGTGGATCCGGACCCCTGACATGCGCCTGACCCTGTTCACTGATTATGGCCTACGGGCGCTGATGCGCCTGGCCGGCGAGCCGGATCAGCTCTTCACCGCCGAAGGGCTGGCCCGGGAATTGGGGATCTCCCGCAATCACCTGACCAAAGTGGTTCGCGAACTGGCGGTGCTGGGCTTCGTGACCACGCGGCGGGGATCGGGGGGCGGATTCCAACTCGGCCGACCCGCCACCGACATCACGCTGGGTGACATCGCCCGCGCCCTGGAACCTCGGCAGGCGCTGGTGGAGTGCTTTCAGGCCGATGGCGGCACGTGCACCCTGACCGCCCGGTGCCGGCTGAAGCGACCGCTGGCGCTGGCCCAGGAGGCGTTTTTCCAGGCCCTGGACGCTGTGTCTTTGGCAGACTGCGCCCTTGGCCCGCCGGAGTGAGATGGGCACCGGCCTAGCCAAATGACCCTTCGCCGACTCGGGGCATTGGGCGTACCCAACTGAGGGTCAACGATACCCTTGCCGGCAAGGGGTCGATACCGCGCCGATCCCAGCGGCAACCGCCGTGCCGTTTTCCACGCCACCCCAAAGTCAGTCGACCGGACCGCCCAGGGGAAGGGCTGTCGTGGCCTTGATCTCTTCCATGCTGAGCAGGGCGGTCACGTTGTGGATCCGCACATCGGCGATCAGCGCCTGATAGAACGTGTCATAGGCCCGGGCATTCGGCACCCGCACCTTCAGGATGTAGTCGATATCGCCCGCCAGCCGGTGTGCCTCCATCACCTCGGGGCGGCGGTTCAGCGCCTCCAGGAAGGCGCGCTGCCAACTCGCGTCGTGTTCCGAGGTGCGGATCAGCACGAAGAAGCAGGCCTCCAGGCCCAGGGCCTCCGCGTCCAACTCCACCGTCTGGCGGCGAATCACCCCAGCCTCGCGCATTTTGCGCATTCGGTTCCACACCGGTGTCTTCGACGAGCCCACCGCGCGTGCGATCTCGTCGAGCGATTGCCCCGCGTCCGCCTGCAGCGCAACGAGGATTTTCCGGTCCAGCGCATCGAGTGGGGGTGCCATTCCGGCTCGGGCCTCAATCAGGAATACTGTTCTATAATAGTGGATGATTGCCGCCTTTTCGTTCTTATTGCAAGCGGTATCTGGCCAAATGTCGGGAAAGTTTCCTATTCTCCCTGGGAACGGAGGACCCCAGGAATGCGCCATTTCCCGATTTTTCTCGACCTGACGCAGTCACGCGTGGTGGTCGCCGGCGGCGGCGAGGCCGCGCTGGCGAAGTTGCGCCTGCTCTTCAAGACACAGGCCGCGATCACCGTGTTCGCCGCGGATCCGGCCGCCGACATCGCGCGCTGGGCCGCCGCCGGCCGCCTACGGCTGGAGCACCGGGCGATCCGCGCCGAGGACATCGCCGGCGCGGTCCTGGCCTACGCCGCCACCGGGGAGGTGGACGAGGATGCCCGCGTCGCCGGCTTGGCTCGGGCTCAGGGGGTGCTTGTCAACGTGGTCGACGATCTGGTCGCCTCGCAGTTCATCACGCCCGCCATCGTCGACCGGACGCCGATCACCATCGCCATCGGCACCGAAGGCGCCGCGCCCGTCCTGGCGCGCACCCTGAAGGGCGAACTGGAGAAGCGTCTGGAGTCCGGCGTGTCCGCTTTGGCCGAGGCCGGCCGGGCGTTCCGCGACCGCGCGCGGGCGCTGCCCGGCGTGCGCGCCCGGTGCGCCTTCTGGGCGGCCTGGTATGGCACGGACGGGCCGGCCGCCCTGGCGCGCGGCACGCCCCTCGACGCGGCGCTGGAGGCCCTGCTCGCCCGGCATCTGGCGCACCAGCCGGAACCGGGTCGGGTCGATTTTGTCGGCGCCGGCCCCGGCGATCCTGATCTGCTCACCCTGAAGGCGCGCAAGGCGCTCGACGGCGCGGACGTGGTCCTTCACGACCGCCTCGTCGCGCCCGGCATTCTCGATCTGGCGCGGCGCGAGGCGACGATGATCGAGGCCGGCAAGGAGGGGTTCGGCCCCTCAACCCCGCAGGACGCCATCAACCGGCTGATGATCGAGCACGCCCGCGCCGGCGCCCGCGTGGTGCGGCTGAAGGCGGGGGACCCCGCCGTGTTCGGCCGTCTTGACGAAGAGATCGAGGCTGTCCGGGACGCGGGTCTCGACCATGCGGTGATCCCCGGAATCACGGCGGCCTCCGCCGCCGCCGCGTCCATCGGCCGCAGCCTGACCCGCCGGGGCCGCAACAGCGGTTACCAGGTCCTGACCGGACACGACGTCAAGGGCTTCGCCGAGCACGACTGGCGAGCCCTGGCCCGGTCCGGCTCGGTGGCCGCCATCTACATGGGCAAGCGCGCCACCCGGTTCCTGACCGGTCGCCTGATGATGCACGGCGCCGACCCCGAGACTCCAGTCACGGTGGTGGCCAACGCGTCGCGTCCGGACGCGCGTACGCTGGCCACATCGCTCGCCCGCCTGCCCGACGTCCTGGAGACGGCCGGCCTGACCGGACCCGCCGTCATCCTCTATGGCCTGGCCCCGGCCGCCGCCGAGGCCGCGCTGCCCGCGTTCCCCATGCTCGACACCCCCGAGGAGATCGCCCTGTGAACCGACGTTTCACCCCCAAGGTGGTCACCGCCAACGACCTGCTGACCGGCGAGGCCGTCTATCTGACCGGCGACGGTCGCTGGAGCCCCACCCATCGCGAGGCCGCCCTGCTGACCGACGCGGGCGAGGCGCAGCAGCGGCTGCGCGAGGCCATGGGTCAGGTCGACCGGGTGGTCGACGCCTATCTGGCCGACGCCCGCGCCGGCGCCGCCGGCCCCGAACCGGTCCACTTCCGCGAGGTGTTCCGGACCCTGGGGCCGTCCAACTACCGCCACGGCAAACAGGCCGAGACCAGCCCCCACCCCTGATCCGGCTCGTCCTGGAGGAGACCGCGAGAATGTACCGCTACACCGAGTTCGACGACGCGTATGTGCGCACTCGCGTCGACCAGTTCCGCGCCCAGGTCGACCGCCGGCTTTCGGGCGCGCTGACCGAGAACGAGTTCAAGCCGCTGCGGCTGATGAACGGCCTGTACCTGCAACTGCACGCCTACATGCTGCGGGTAGCGATCCCCTACGGCACGCTTTCGTCGCGCCAGATGCGCCAGCTTGCCCTGATCGCCGAGCGCTGGGACAAGGGCTACGGCCACTTCACCACGCGCCAGAACATCCAGTACAACTGGCCGAAGCTGAAGGACGTGCCCGACATCCTGGAGGCCCTGGCCGATGTCGAGATGCACGCCATTCAGACGTCGGGCAACACCATCCGCAATGTCACCGCCGACCATTTCGCCGGCGCCGCCGCCGATGAGATCGAGGACCCGAGGCCCACGGCCGAACTGCTGCGGCAGTGGTCCACCGATCATCCGGAATTCCAGTTCCTGCCGCGCAAGTTCAAAATCGCCATCACCGGCAGTCCCCACGACCGCGCGGTCACCCGGGCGCACGACATCGGCCTGCGCATGGTGCGCGACGATCAGGGACGGCCCGGCTACGAGGTGATCGTGGGCGGCGGCCTGGGGCGCACGCCGGTTCTCGGCCCGACCCTCCGCGACTTCCTGCCCAAGGCCGACCTGCTGCCCTATGTCGAGGCCATCCTGGCCGCCTACAACATTTTCGGGCGACGGGACAACAAGTACAAGGCGCGCATCAAGATCACCGTGCAGGAAGAAGGCCTGGACCGCTTCCGGGCGTTGGTGGAGGAAGAGTTCCAGCGCCGCCGGCCGCACTTCGCCAGCGTCGACCAAGGCATCCTGGCCGACATCGAGGCCGCCTTCGCGCCGCCCGCGTTCATCGCCAAGGACACCGCCCCCTATCTGGCGGGCCGCCGTGATCCGGTGTTCCGGGCCTGGGCCGATACCAACCTGACCTCCCATCGGCGGGACGACCACGCTATCGTCACCATCAGCCTGAAGGCACATGGGGCCACGCCGGGCGACGCCACGGCCGAGCAGATGCGCGTCATGGCGGACGTGGCCGACGCCTACGGCTATGGCGAACTGCGTATCAGCCACGAACAGAACGTCATCCTGCCGCATGTCGCCCGCGCCGATCTTCCCGCCCTGCACGCCCGGCTGGTCCAGGCCGGCTTGGGCACCGCCAACATCGGTCTCATCTCCGATATCATCGCCTGCCCGGGGATGGACTACTGCGCCCTGGCCACCGCCCGTTCGATCCCCATCGCGCAGCAGATCGCCACGCGGTTCGAGGACCTGAAGCTGGAGCACGAGATCGGGCCGCTCAAACTCAAGATCTCGGGCTGCATCAACGCCTGCGGCCACCACCATGTGGGGCACATCGGCATCCTGGGGCTCGACCGGGCGGGGGTGGAGAACTACCAGATCACCCTGGGCGGCGACGGCACGGAAACCGCCGCCATCGCCGAGCGGGTCGGTCCCGGCTTCTCGGCCGATGAGCTGATCCCGGCCCTCGAACGGCTGCTGCTGGCCTATCTCGACCTGCGCCTTGACCCGGAAGAGACCTTCCTGGCGGCCTACCGCCGCCTCGGTCCGGCGCCCTTCAAGGCCGCGCTTTATCATCGGGAGGAGGCCGACCGTCATGTCGCATGAGTTTCCCGTGCCGGTCCCGGACGATGCGGCGGGATTCATCAGCGAACCGGATCGCCCCACCGGCGCCCTTGCGACGCTGGCGCGCATCATCGGCGAGCATGGAGCGGACCGTGTCGCCCTCGTGACGTCGTTCGGGGCGGAGTCCGTGGTCCTGCTGCATCTGGTGTCCAGGATCGATCGCGCCCTGCCGGTTCTGTTCGTGGACACCGAGATGCTGTTCGCCGAAACGCTGGCGTATCAGACCGACGTGGCCGATCGTCTCGGGCTGCGTGATGTCCGGCGCATCAGACCCGACGCCGCCACCCTGGCCACCCGCGATACGGACGGAACCCTGCACCGGTCGGATCACGACGCCTGCTGCGCCTTGCGCAAGACGGCGCCGCTGGACGCCGCGCTGATCGGGTTCGATGCCTGGCTGACGGGTCGCAAGCGCATTCAGGGGGGTGCCCGCGCGGACTTGCCGGAATGCGAGATCGACGCGGCCGGACGGCTCAAGGTGAACCCGCTCGCACTTTGGACCAAATCGGATACCCGCGACTACATGGACCGGTACGACCTGCCCCGGCATCCGCTGGTGTCCAAGGGCTATCCGTCCATCGGCTGCGCGCCCTGCACAACGCCGGTGGCCGCCGGCGAGGACGAACGCGCCGGCCGCTGGCGCGGATCGGCGAAGACGGAATGCGGTATCCACATCGACACGGACGGGCGGATCCACCGCCGAACCAGGGAGCAGGCGGCATGACGGTGATCGTTCGCGACGACGGATTCCACTCCGATGACTGGACCGACGACACCGCCCGGGCCAGCGTGCTCGATCTGGAACCGGGGGTCGATGCCACGAGCCTCGATCTGTCGGGGATCGCGGCCATCCGGGTGCGATTCCCCGTCTTCTCGGATGGTCGGGGGTTCACAGTGGCGCACCGCCTGCGGGCGAGGGGGTTCACCGGGCGCCTGCGCGCGGCCGGTCCGCTCATCGCCGATCAGTATGCGATGGCGCGCCGGGCCGGGTTCGACGAGGTGGAAATCGCGGACGATCAGGCCGACCGACAGCCCGAGCCGCACTGGCTGGCCCGCGCCGACTGGCGGCGTGGCGACTACCAGGCGCGATTGCGCGGCACGACCCACGATCCCGCCGTTGATCGCTGCGGCTGACCACCGGCAACGCCACCGCGCAGGTCAGGCGGCTGCTCGGTCCTGAGCGCTGCCTGGGCATTGAACCGGAGGGCGATGATGCCGTTGTCGAGATGGATGTAACCCGGCGCGACGATTGCCCCCCTATTCGGCACCCCGAAGCCAGAACAGCTAGGCCAGGGTGATGTCGATGCCGATATACGGACAGTAGTCAGGAAGGAGACGTCGCCCTGCAGTAGGCCGAAGCCGCTATCGATGTATTGGATGAAGGTGACCAGGACCGAATCTATACTTTTGAGGTCATCCATGAAGTCGCCTACCTTCGGGGCGCGGCCCTTCTCCTTCCGAATCCTGGGCGAAGGACGAAAAGGCAGCGTCGGGCCCCACGGGCTTCATGCTGATTGGAAAAATCGTCCGCTTCCATTGCAGGCCGCTCCGAAGCGGACGGTCCCCTCCCGGCCCCACATGGTGCGGAGTTCCTGCTCCAGGTCCCGGGCAAATCCGGCGCGGTCCAGGTGTGGTCCGGCCTCCATCAATGCGGGCAACGCCGCCCGACGCTCATCCGCTCCGGATCGCAGGCCAGCGCGACCCGTCGCGGCGTGATAGGCACGCGGGCCATCCGTGACCAACTCCGGATGACCGCAGGCCCGCAGGTGGGTGGAAGAATGGCGCCCGGCAAACACGTCGCCCCCCGGGAGCGGGGCGCGCCAAGCCGTGATCTGGTTCGGGTGGACGTCGAACTATTGCGCCAACTCGGCCAGCGTCTTCTCGCCCTTGATGGCCGCAAGGGCCACCTTCGCCTTGAAAGCCGGAACGTGGTTCAGGCGCGGTCGTCTCGCCATAAGCGGTCGTCTCGCCATAAGATGTCTCCTGTCTCGGCATCGTCGCCGATCTCAGGCAGGAAATCCACTTATCGCCCTGTCCAGATTTCCCCGTCCAGCTCTGTCTGGTACGACGGCGCAGCGCCCTGGGACGCCGTGTTGGGTTTGCCGGAGCCAAGTGACGACACCGGCTCCTGACTTGCTGACGGCGCGCGGACGGCGGCCTTGACAGCATGGTCTGCATTCCGGACAAATAACGTCGGGTTTTCGGGCGAATCTCGCGCGGTTCTGACCGGATCGCGACGACGATGGACCCAAACGACAAGATCGACAAAGGGCTGGGCACGCGGCGACAGGCTTCGGCCGGATGTGTTGCGCGAAAAAAACAACTGCGATCCAGCCACAACAGGGAGGATGTTCCATGAGAATTGTGCGCAATCTGTTCGCGGCGGCCCTGATCGGGGTGTCCGCTCCTGCCCTGGCCGAGACCCAACTGTCCATCGCCACTGGCGGCACCGGCGGTGTGTACTATCCCTACGGCGGCGGTCTGGCGGAACTGATCAACAAGTACGTTGACGGCGCCAGCGCGGTGGCGGAAGTGACCGGCGCGTCGGTCGAGAACATGGGCCTGGTCTCGCGTCAGGACAGCGACATCGCCCTGGCCCTGGCCGACACGGTGTACGCGGGCCATACCGGCACCGGCCGGTTCGAGGACCGCAAGCTCGACAACGTCGTCGCCCTGGGCTCGATCTATCCCAACGCGGTGCAGATCGTCACCCTGGCCGACAGCGGGGTCACCAGCCTCGCCGACCTGAAGGGCAAACGGGTGTCGGTCGGCGCGCCGGGCAGCGGCACCGAGGTCAGCGCCAAGACCATCCTGGAGGCCAACGGCATCACCTATGACGACTTCGAGCCGCAGCGTCTGAACTTCAACGAAACCGCCGATGCGCTTCGTGATGGCGACATCGACGCCGGGTTCTGGAGCGTTGGCCCGCCGACGAGTTCGATCATCAACCTCGCCACCAACCGTGACATCGCCCTTGTCGCCCTGAGTGAGACGGAGATCGAGAAGGCCCGCGCCGCCGAGCCGACCTTCGCCGCCTATACCCTGCGCGCCGGCATCTACGAAGGCATCGCCGAGCCGGTGCCGACCATCTCCACCCCCAACGTCCTGATCGCCAACAGCGCCATGGACGACGATTTGGCCTACAACGTGACCCGCGTCCTGTTCGAGCACGTGGACGAACTGCGGGCCATCCACCCCGCCGCCAACGACACCACCATCGCGTTCTCCCTGGGCGCGACGCCGATCCCGCTGCATCCGGGCGCTGCGCGCTACTACGAGGAGGCGGGCGCGGAGGTGCCCGACCGCCTGAAGCCGTGAGCCGGCGCCGACCGGGGCGGCGCCCGATGATCGCTGCCCCGGCCGTTCTCGTGGTGCCCGTCCTGATGGTGGCCAGCCCCGAATCGAGCGCCGGCGAGCGGGTCGTGGACCAGCTGGAGGCCGTGACCGCCGACGGACGGCGCGTCGCGGCGCTGGCCGTGGCGCGTGGACGCGGTTGGTGCCTGCACTGGAACCATTCCGTGACCGGGGATCCCGTGGTGGACTGCTATGTCAACGACGGCGGGCGTATGACCCTCAGCCATGCGATCCAGCCCGACTTCGCCGCCGGACTGGGCCATGTCCCCGGCCGGGGCGTGTTCCGCGCGGGGCCGGACGGAACCTATCTGATCGACGCCATCGACGAGCCCGTGCCCGGCAACGCCTATGTGCTGCGCGTGGGATCGGCGGCCGTGGACCATCGTCTGGTGACCGATGACGGCCGGATCGCCCGGCTCTCGGCGGTGGCCGCCGGGACGCGAGTCATCCTTCGCCTGCGACCAGAGGGCGCCTCCGAGGAGGCTCGGCCATGACCGCCACCGGAGCCGCGCCCGCCTCCGAAACGGTGGAGGAACAGCAAGGGCGATCCCTGCGCGGCTGGCTGATCGCCGCCGTCGCGATCGCGCTGTCGCTGTTCCAACTGTACGGCGCCGGGATCCAACCGCTGGGGCTGTTCTATCAGCGCGGCATTCATCTCGGCTTCATCATGGCGCTGGCGTTCCTGCTGATTCCGCTGACCAGGACCCGGGGCGCGCGCAGCCTGCCCGCGCGGTTGATCGACGCGGTGTTCCTGGGCGGGGCCATCATCAGTGGTGCTTACATCACTGTCTTCCTGGACGAGATCGTCAACCGCGCCGGCTTCTGGACCACCACCGACATCGTCGTGGGCTGCATTGCCGTGGTGACCCTGCTGGAGGCGAGCCGGCGCGCGATCGGTCTGGGAATGACCCTGATCGCGGTGACCGCGATCCTCTATGCGCTGGCGGGTCCCCGGGGGGCGCTGCCGTGGCTGGGCGAGGGGCTGCCCGGGATCCTGGCCCACCGGGGCAACGACCTGGACCGTCTGGTGGGGCAACTCTATCTGGGGCAGGAGGGTATTTTCGGCCTGCCGCTGGGTGTCGCAGCCACCTACATCTTCGTGTTCGTTCTGTTCGGCGCCTTCCTGGAGGTCACGGGCGCCGGGCGGTTCTTTATCGACCTTGCCTATGCCGCCACCGGCCGCCGTCGCGGCGGGCCGGCGAAAGCGGCGGTGCTGGCCTCCGCCGGCATGGGCTCGATCAGCGGCTCGGCCATCGCGAACGTGGTGACCACCGGGGCCTTCACCATCCCGCTGATGAAGCGCCTGGGCTACCGCCCGTCCCAGGCCGGCGGGATCGAGGCGGCGGCCTCCACCGGTGGCCAGATCACCCCACCGCTGATGGGGGCCGGCGCCTTCCTGATCTCGGAGTACACCCATATCCCGTACCTGGAGATCGTCGCCGTCTCGATCTTCCCGGCGGTGCTGTACCTGGGCACTGTCTACCTGTTCGTTCACATCGCCGCCCTGAAGCAGGGCATGGAGGGCATGGCGCCCGAGGAACTCCCGGACCTGCGCCGGGTTCTGGCCGACGGCTGGCAGTTCATCCTGCCGCTGGGCGTTCTGGTCGGCCTGCTGTTGATGAACCTGTCGCCCATGCGGGTGGGCTTCTGGGCCATCGTGTCGGTCGTTGGGGTCGCCGTCGCCCGCGCCGCGCTGTGGATGCTGTTCGTCGCCCCGCTGCGCGGCGCGCGGCTGGACGCGGCGGCGGTGGGGCGGGCCGCCCTGCGCGGTCTCGTTCTGCTGGTCAAGGCCCTGGAGGTGGGCGCCCGAAATGCCGTCGCCGTCAGCATCGCTTGCGCCGTGGCCGGCATTCTGGTGGGCGTTGTCGGCCTGACCGGCCTGGGGTTGAAGTTCTCCTCCATGATGGTGGCATTGTCCGGCGGCAGTGTCGTCCTGGCCCTGGTCCTCGTGCTGCTGGCGAGTCTGGTGCTGGGGATGGGGTTGCCGGTGACGGCCTCCTACATCGTCCTGGTGGTGCTGGTCGGTCCTACCCTGCATACGGATTTCGGCGTCCCGCTGTTGATCGCCCATCTGGTGGTGTTCTGGTATTCCCAGGACAGCAATGTCACACCGCCCATTGCCCTGGCCGGGTTCGCCGGCGCCGCCATCGCCGGGGCCTCGCCGATGCGCACCAGTCTTCAGGCCTGGAAGTTCGCCAAGGGCCTGTACCTGATCCCGCTGTTCATGGTGTTCAATCCGGTCATCATCATGGGTGGCCCGCTGCCTTTGGTAATCTGGACCGCCGTGCTGGCGGTGCTGGCCCTGGCCGCCTTCGCCGCCGCGCTGGAGGGGCATCTGCTCGCGCCCCTGGACCCGGTGTCCCGGCTTCTGGTGGTCCCCGCGACCATCGCCGTGTTCCAGCCCGACCTGACCATCGAGGCGGTGGGCGCGGCCGCCCTGACCGTCATCCTGGCCCTGAACGTGGTGAAGGCGCGACGGCGCCCGCCCGAACGACGCGGGCAAGCGGCGCTGTCCGATTGACCCCAAATTCCGCAGTTGGGCGCCTGTTCCGGGCTCAAGGTGTTGGCACCAGTCGGAAAAACCCAACACACGACCGCACCCTGGCTGAACGCCAAACACATAGTCGCACAAGGCCTCGGCGCCCAACTGCGGAATTAAGGTTGACACGGACCCCGCTCGCCCACACCAGGGGCTGGCCTACCAGACGCCCGACGAGGTCTATTGGCCAGGCCCGCCGGCCTCCGGGCCCTGTTGACGTTCCGCCCTGCGGCCGGCGGGCCTGGCCGCCTGAACCAACATACCACCACTCATCCAGGGAGCCCTTCAGAGCTTAAGAACCCATCGGACCTGTCCGAACGACCGGGGCCACTTCAGAGTGACGCAGACCTTGCCCGCCTCGACCGTGGGGTCACTGCGCATCGTAGCCGGTCATTTCGAGGTAACCGCGTCCGCCATGGCTGCCGGTGATTCGCACCGGGCCTTCCCAATAGGGAACGCTCACGGCCATCCAGGACCGCGGATTGACGGCCGTGATCCGGACATCGACCGATTTCTCGGGCAGTTCGATGCGCCAGCGCGTGGGCACGGGGCGGCCGTCGACCTCCGTTTCCGACAGCGGGGTCAGGATCAGAGCGCCGTCGGTAAACGGGGTCGCCGTCCCGTCCGGTTCGATCCAGGTCGCCGAGGTGAACGGTGCGGCCCGACGGTCGCGCAGGCGGAAGCCCATCAGTTTCTCGCCGGTATCGAAGTGCAGGGACACCCAGTCCCAGCCGGTCTGGGTGTCCGACAGGGGCTGGGAGGACCATTCCCGGTCCAGCCAGCCCAGGCCGGTCACCGGCACGTCTCCCTCGGGAAGGAATAGCGTCCCCGAAACCTCGAAAAAGGGCTGGGAGTAGTAATGGCTCGCCTGACCGGCGGCGGACTTGACCGAATAGCCGTCCGTTCCGTGGCGAACGAGCGGGCCATTGGCCCTCAGGTCGAGGGCATAGCCGAACGCAGCACCCGTCGCGGTGACCGCAAGCCCATCGAAGGCGTCATCACCGATGCCCAGGCTGGTCAGCGACCAGTCGTCGATGAACGCCTCGAAGGGGTCAGCGGCCACGCCGGCCTGGCCAATGCCGCCGCGCGCCAGCCGTTCGGCGTGGAAATGCGCGTCCGGTGTCGTGAGCCCGGCATGGCCCATCCAAAGCTGCGGGTTTTGCCACCCCTCACGCTCTTCAGGGGCGAGCGCGGAGCGGAACAACGTCCACTGAATGCCGTAGTCGCGGCCCTCGGCGTCGGTGAGATTGGCGGTGAGATACCACCATTCAACCCGGTAGCGCCGGTGGGGGCCGTGATCTTCGGGAAAGCGCAGCGCGCGACCGGGGTCGGGGACGGAGAAGCCTTCGGCGTCCGCGCCCAGCCCGGCGAACCCCTGGCCGTGCGCGGGCGCGGTCAGGCCAAGCACCAAAGCGAGCGCGGAGGCGAGAGCGCGGACCGATCTACCGCTCATTGGAAAAGACCTTGAGAAAATCGGCGGGCGCTGTCCTTGCGAGATGCCGCGCCGGGAGCGCTGTCGCCAGGGCGGCAGCGGCCAGCGCCAACACAAGGAGCACAAGCCATTGCATCGGAAACAGGTGCATGGGCAAACGCCAGCCAAACGCTTCGACATTGACAACGGCCAGCAGCGACCAAGCCAAGGCCAGCCCGACCGGAACGGCCGCGATGAATGTGAAGGCCGCCAACGCCAGACTGCGCATCAGTTCCAGCCGCGCCAGGCGCTTGCGCGTGATGCCCAGCGCCCAGGCAGGCGCCAGTTGCGGCAGCCGCAGGCTCGCCAGCGTCAGCAGCGCCGTCAGGATGGCGAAGCCGGCAACCGCCAGCGTCAACACGTTCAGGGTCCCGGTGACCGTAAAGGTGCGCTCAAAGACCTCCAGGGAGACCCGCTTGATCGTGGCCTGGTCGACAACCGCGGCGGCATCGAGCCCGAAGTCCGCGCGCAGGGCCTCCGCCAGGGCCTCGGGATCGTCGGTGCGCAAGCCGAAACTGAGCCTTGGCCGATCCGGGTACCGTGTCTCCAGAAGGTCAAGCGAGACCATCGCCTGGTTCATCGGATTGCCGTAGTCCGAGTAGATACCGGCGACCGGCATGGTCCACCCGGGCGCAAGGCGGACCGGATCGCCGGGCGCGAGCCCTTCCCGGCGGGCGAGTTGCTCGTTGATCAGCGTGGCACGTCCCGCGGCCAATTCGTCCCAGGCACCATCCCGCGCGGTCAGAAGGGGCCAGGTGTCGCGATAGGTGCCGTGGTCGGCGACACCCATCACCTCGCCCGGGGCGCCCTCGATCGGGCTGTCGACGGTGATGACCGGCAGAACGGCATCGGCCCTGCTGTCCAGCCACGTTTCGAGCCGGGCGCTCTCTCCGGCATCGGCGACGGTCACATACAGTTCGGCGGCCAGGCGCTGATCGAGCCAGCCCGTGAAGGTCAGACGGAACGAGCCGACCATGGTGGACACGCCGATGTTGGCAACCAGCGCCAGCAGCAGCGCCATCAGGGCGAGCGACAGGCCGGGCAATTGCTGGCGCGTATCGGCCCAGAACCACTGGCCCTCGGCGGTTCGCGCCGCGCGGGCGCCAAGGGCCAGCACGGTGGCCAGACCCGCCGGGAGCATCAGCGCGGCGCCCAGCAGCAGACCGGCCAACAGCGCGAAACCGGCGATCAACCCTTGGGCCATCCAGGCGGTGGCACAGCCGGCGGCAATCAAGCCGGCCCCGGCGATCGCCTGCCGCCGCAGCAAGACCGCCGAAACGGTCGCCCAGGCGCGCGGTTGCGCGCTGGCCAGCAGCGGCATGGTCCGCACGCGCCAGAGCGCCTGGCCGGCGGCGATCACCGCCCCGGCCACGGCGATGGCCAGCCCGGTGACGGCCCAGACGGGATCGAAACTCAACGTGCCAGGCACGCGCGCGCCGTACAGGCCGTGCAGCGTGGCGGCGACGTCCGGCAGCAGCGCCCCGGCAATCGCATACCCCAACACGATGCCGATCCCGCCCGCGATCACGGCCAGGACCAGCAGTTCGACAAGCAGCAGTCCCATCAGATCGCGGGCCGGCAGACCGAGCGCCCGCAGCGTGCGGCACGTGGCCCGGCGCTGCTCGAAGGCAAGTCCGATGGCGCCGTGGACAATGAACAGGCCGACGGCAAAGGACAGCAGGCCGAACGCGGTCAGGTTAAGGTGAAAGCTGTTGGTCAGGCGCGCCATGTCGCCTTGTTGTTGGGCCGGGTTCACGACCAGGTTCGGCGCAATCGCGGACAGCGGTGCCCGGTTGCGGGGCTGATCCGGCAGCACCACCAGCGCGGTGATCTCTCCGCGCCGGTCCAGCAGCCGCTCGGCCGTGCCGATATCGGTGACCATCTGGCCCGGCGGCACCAGCGCGCCCGGTCGCAGGGGCGGCAACCGGTCCGCGCCATCGAGCCGGTCGATGGTCTCCGGTGCGGCGAAGCCAAGACCCGGAGAGGAGATCAGGGCGACCAGGTCGATGTCATCGGCACCGCCGGGAGTCACCGCAAGCGTGCCGGGCGGCGCGGTCAGAACCTCCACCCCGGTCACCAGAAGGCGCATCTCGCCCGCCATCATCCGGCCTTCCAGGACCGGAGACACCAGCCAGCCGGCGCGCCGCAGCGACACGAACGTCTCGAGTGCGATCGAACCCGATGGATCGGTCAGCGTTTCGTAAGCCCCCTGGCCCAGGCGACCCGACGCCCGGTCGTAGCTGGCGCGCGCCTCGGCGTTGATCGCCTGCACCGCGGACCACAACGCCGTCGCCAGCGCCAGACCGATCACCAGGGTCGCGAGCTGGCCGGGCCGGCGGCGCCAATGGGCCAGAAGAGCCGTCAGCGCAACGCCCCTCATGCGAGGTGCCCGCCGCTCAGATGCGCCCGGCGCGACAGCCGGCCCGCCAGAAGCGATGAATGGGTGACCATCAGGAGCCCTGCACGGGTTTCGGCGACCAGATCGAGCATCAGGCCCATCACGGCGTCAGCGCTGGCCTCATCGAGATTGCCGGTCGGCTCGTCGGCCATCAACACGCGCGGGCGCGCCGCCAACGCCCGGCCGATCGCGACGCGCTGCTGCTGGCCGCCGGACAATTGCTCCGGATAGCGGCCAAGACAGTCGGTCAGGCCCAGCCGTTCGGCCAGGTGCCCCTGCCACGCGGCATCGTGGCGACCGGCGAGCCGGGCCTGAAACGCGAGATTGGCCCTCACATCCAGCGCCGGGATGAGGTTGAACTGCTGGAAAACCAGCCCCACGGTCTGCCGCCGCTGCGCGGCAAGACCGGCGTCGTCGAGACCGACCAGCTGTACACCGTCGAGACGGATCGTGCCCTCGTCGGGCGTGTCGAGCGCCGCGAGCAGATGCAGCAACGTCGACTTTCCGCTGCCGCTCTCGCCCGTCAGCGCGAGCGTCTCGCCTTCGGCCAACTGCAGCGAAACGCCGTCCAGCACGGTCAGCGGATCGCCGCCGGTGCTGTAACGTTTGCGAACACCCTTCGCCTCGACAAGCATGTCGTCTCCGAACAGCCTCCACCGCTTCAGGCCGTCGTGTTCGGTGGGATTGGGGGACGCCGCGTACGATCCTGGGATTGCGGATCATTCGGGTGCTGACGCCAACAAGACCGTTGCCCAAAGAGCGGCGCCCGCGATGTATGAGCCTACCCTCCCGTGGACCGGTCTGTCATCGGTTCTCGACACGTCCTCGGCACGGACAGTGTGGTCCCGGAGGCCTCGGCCGCACCGGACCGCCCCTGGGGCGGCGCCGGCTACATGCCGGAGCTGCTGGCGGCGTTCTCGGTCCCCAATGACCCGGTCGTGGACCGCATTCTCGGCAACGCGGCAGACGTGATGCGGCGCGCGGGCCGGCCGGGCGGCATCGACGGCTACCAGTCCGGCCGGCGCGAGCCCGTCTGGGAGATCGCCGCCGCCGTCTACACGGCCGTCGCCAACCTCGGCCTCAACTACGCGACGCCGCCCGCCAGTTTCAAGCGGTATGGTCAGAAGATCCGGCTGCCCGGCCAGATCATGGACAGTGGCCAAGGGACTTGTCTCGACCTCACCATGCTGTTCTGCTCGGCGCTGGAAGAGATCGACGGCGCGCCCTTCGACGCCGTCTGCGCCTTCAGCTTCCTTCATCTGGTCCCCGACTTGGAGAAGGTCTTGAAGCATATCCGCCGGCAGGTGAAACCAGGCGGCCTGTTCCCCCTGAAATCGGACGTTTATGTCGGGTCCTCTGATCCGTGTCCGGCCATCGCGCTGCGGCTTACCCTTGAAGATAAACCTGATCGTTGTCAGGCGCGGCGCCGTCCGGCACCACCCAGGCGGCGTTGATCCTCAGGCCGGACCGGGTTCCCTCCGGTGGGACGTCGGCGCCCGGATAGCGCAGCGTCAGGGGTGTGTCAGGCGCCTGTTCCGGCGCCACGGTAATCAGCGTGGTCGCGCCCTGATACAGCGTTGTCACCACGCGCGCAGGCATCGTGCCGGACGACTCCGCCTCCAGGGACAGGTCATCGGGCCTGACGCAAAGGTAGGCCGGGCCGGGCCGGGTTCCCGGTGCGGCGCGGGCCTCGACATCCCTGCCCCACAGGCGCACCCGACAGGGCGCCGAAGCACCGTCAGGCGCCGCCACCGCCAACACCTCCACCGGCAGCACCGTGCCCTTGCCGACGAAGGTCGCCACCATGGCGTCGGCCGGGCGCTCGAACAGGGCACGGGGCGTATCCACCTGATGGACCATCCCGGCATTCATGACCGCCACTCGGTCGGCCAGGGCCATGGCCTCGGCCTGATCGTGCGTCACATAGACCATGGTCGCCCCGGTCTCGCGGTGGACCCGGCGGAACTCGGTCTGCATGGACTCGCGCAGGTGAACGTCCAGATTGGCGAGCGGTTCGTCCAGCAGCATGACCGCCGGCGCCTTCACCAAACAACGCGCCAGCGCCACCCGCTGGCGCTGCCCACCGGACAGGGCCGCCGGCCGGCGCTCCGCCAGGGCGCCCAGACCGACCGTCTCCAGCGCCGCTGCCACCCGGCGGCGGCGCTCCGGTCCCGGCACCTTCTGGACCCGCAGCGCATAGCCGACGTTCTGGGCCACGGTCATGTGGGGCCACAGGGCATAGGACTGGAACACCATGCCCAGGCTGCGCCGCTCCGGCGGCACATGGACCCCGCCGCCATCCATGGTCCGCCCGCCCAGGCGGATGGCGCCGGCATCGGCGCGCTCGAACCCGGCCAGCAGGCGCAGCAGCGTCGACTTTCCGCAGCCGGACGGCCCCAGCAGGGCGACGAACTCGCCGGCCGCCACCTCCAGCGACACACCATCGACGGCGCGGGTGGCGCCGAAGGTCTTGGTCACGGTCTCCAGGGTCAGGCTGGCCATGGGGTGTCCCTCGGCGGCAACACGGATGGGTAAACACCGTCGTGGACGGGTCAGGGCGCGGTCGAGATCACGGCGCCAAGGGACCCGTATTCGATGGTGTGGGTCACCAGGCCCCCGCCGGCATCCCCCAGTACCACGGCGTAGACGGGCGGCAGGTCGGGGGCGTCCGTGAACCGGGGCTCGCTGAAATTGGGCAAGGCCCGATAGGCGGTGGACCCGATCCCTACCGCCGGCACCCCTGCCACAACAGCCGAGATCGGCATGTGGCAGTGCCCGAAGACGATCTGACGCACCTTGTCCCGGTGCGCCCCGAGCACGGTGGCGAAGGCGGCCGGGTCATCCAGGCCGATGGCATCGAAGGCCGGCAGCCCGACAGGCACCGGGGGATGGTGCAGAAACACCAGACACGGTCGGTCGGCCGCCGCCAGCGTCGCCGCCAGCCAGTCAAGGCGGCCGTCCGACAGGCTGCCGCCGCTCTGCCCGGGCACATGGCTGTCGAGGAAGACCAGCCGATATCCCTCCACATCGCGAACCGCCTGCACAGGGTCGGAAGCGCCTCCACCGAACGCCGCCCGGAACGCGGCGCGGTCATCGTGATTGCCGATCAGGGCCTGCCACGGCAGCGCAAAGCCCCTCAGGGACTCGGCCAGGAGGCGGTATTCCTCGGCGGATCCGCTGTCGACCAGATCGCCGAGCAATACGGCAAGGTCGGCGTCGCCATGGTGGGCGTGCGCGTGCGCGAGGGCTTCCTGGAAGGACTCGACAGGATCGCGGCCCTTCATGCGGCGGTCGGCGGGCAGGTGCAGGTCGCTGAACAGCAGGAGCTTCATGGCCTCACAATGCCTCGGGATTGATCGGGACAGGACGAACGGCGGATGCCGGCACGCCAACGTCAGCCCGCCGGGTGGTGGCGCGGGGCACCAAGTGGACAGGCAGGCGCCGCACTTCGCCCGACCTCTGGGGGTCGGCCAGACGCGTGTCGAGCAGGTCGATGATGGCGCCGACGAGCGAGCCGATGGGATAATCGAGGGTGCTCAACTGGAAGCTGGGCCAAGCGGCCTGCGGAAGGTTGTTGAAGCCGATGATCGAGACGTCCTCCGGCACCGACAGGCCCAGGGCGCGGGCCGCCTCGACAGCGCGCAGGGCGACGGCGTCATTGCTGCAAAAAAGGCCGTCAGGCCGATGCGGCGCCGACAGCACCGCTGAGGCGGCGCGGAACGCGGCCTCCGGATCCCGCCCCTCGCAGGCCCACTCCGCTGGCTTCGCACCGAGCCGCGCCAGGGTATCGGCGAACCCCTGCCAGCGTTCGCGGTCGGAAAACGTCGTCTTGCCCAATCCCAGGTAGGCTGGCCGGTGACAGGCGGTCCGCATCAGCAGGTCCGCCGCCTGCCGTCCGCCGTCGGCATTGTCTGCCAGGACGCCATCGACCCCCGGCGCCTCCAGCGCCCGCCCGGCCAGGATGACCGGCAGTCCGGCGCGCGCGCACAGCGCCGAGTCGGCGAGTGACATGGTGCCGGCGGCGACGATCACGGCGTCCGACTTGTAGTCCAGGGCCTGTTGCAGGCCACTTTCGGTCGGCGCGCCCCCGGCCGTCGAGGCGATCATCAGACGCGTGTCCCGGGCGGCCAGGGCGCGGGCCAGGGCATCCAGGAACAGCGCGTCAAACGGATCGCTCAGGGACCCCATGATGACGGTGACAAGATGGGTCGACCGCCCCACCAGGCCTCGGGCCAGCAGGGACGGCCGGTATCCCAGACGATCGGCGGCGGCCAGGACCCTCTCCCGCGTCAGCGGCGAGGCGCTGGCGCCGGTCGTGAAGACACGCGAAACGGCGGAGGGTGAGACACCGGCCTCCCGCGCCACGTCCTTGATGGTGACTCGAGACATGACGGGCATTATCCGGCGGACCATCGCTCTTGCAAACGTTTTCTTTCGCCGTCACGGCCCTGTCATCGATCTGAAGCATCAAGAGTATTCAAGAAACAGTCACTTTACCACGGACACCGCGAGCGAAAGAATGCAAACGTTTGCATTCACTTGGCGCCGTCACGCCAATCCGCCATGCCGCCACGGGAGACCATGCCATGACTCTGAAGTCCGCCGCCGCGCTGGTCGGCGCCCTGTTGATCGGGGCCTCCGCCGCGCACGCCGAAACGCTGGTGATCGCCGGCCGCGATGGGGGCTACGCCGATGCCCTCGCCCTGGCCGTGGAGTCCTACAAGGCCGCCAACCCCGGGCTGGAGGTCGAGCGCCTCGCCCTCGGCGGCGGGCCGCTACGCGAGAAGGTCACGATCGCCATGCGCGAGAAGGCCGGCGCCTATGACGTCGTCATGCTGGACGACATCTGGGCCGTGGAGTTCATGTCCAATGGCTGGCTAAGCGAACTCGACGCCCTGGACGAGGATTTCGTTGCCCCGGCCCGCGCGGTGGCACGGTATCCCGTCGGCGAGGGTCCGTTCTACGCCAAGCCCTTCGTCGGCAACGTGGAACTGTTCGCCTACAACACCGCGCTGTTCGACAAGCATGGCCTGAACCGCCCCGAGTCCTGGACCGACGTCGTCAACGCCGCCAAGACCATCGACGAGGCCGAAGACGGCGTGTCCGGCGTTGTCTTCCGTGGCAAGAAGGCCAACCCCATCGTCACCGGCTTCCTGCCGATCCTGTGGGCGCACGGGGGGCGCGTGGTGACCGACGACGGCGCCGCCGGCCTGGACAGCGAGGCGGCCCTCGACGCGCTGAACCTTTACCTGGACCTGGCGCAGTACGCCCCGAAAGGCGTCGAGACCTACAACTCGGGTGAGGTGCGCGACGCCCTGATGCAGGGCACCACCGCCATGGCCATTGAGCTTTGGCCCTCCTGGGCGCCCGACCTGGACGACCCGGAAAAGAGCAAGGTGGTCGGGCAGATCGAGATCATGGCCGCGCCGGGTCAGGTGCAGGGTCCGGCGCCGATGCTGGGGACCTGGCTGGTGGCCGTGCCGGCCGACGCGCCCAACCCGGAGCGCGGCAAGGACTTCATCGCCTTCCTGACCTCGCCCGAGGTGCAGAAGGTGCTGGCCCTGGAGGTCGGCACGCCGCCGACGCGCGCCAGCGTCTACAGGGACGCCGAGGTGGTTGACGCCTACCGCTGGTACCCGGCGCAGGTGGCCGCGCTGAACAATGCCCAGCCGCGCGCCCGCATCACACAGTGGGCCGAAGTCGAGACCATCCTGGGCGACTTCCTGCAACTCGCCTTGATCGGCGAGATGGAGCCGAAGGCCGCGCTGGAGGGCGCCAATCAGCGCATCGCCCGCGCGTTGGCGCGGTAGGCGTTCACGCGAACCCACGAGCAGGCGGGTCGCGGAACGCGGCCCGCCCGCCTTGGCGTTCAGGCGAACGAAGGTCATCGGCTTTGGTTACGGGCGATTGCTGCTCAGGGCGCGTGCGATGGCTTCGCGAATGAACCGTTGGTAGGGTATTCCGCGCGCGGCGGCGCTGGCCTTGACAGCCTCGAGCATGGATGCGGGAAGCCGCATGTTCACACGGGCCTCTTTCCTGGCGAACTCGAACTGTCCGGGTTGGAAACCCGAAAAATCGTACTCGGTCAAGTCGGCCTCGTCGACGAACCGCTCGGCCGCGGCGTCGCTTTCGTGCCGGGGAAATGGCTTGAGGTCAGACGTCCTGCGGTCGCGCATGGTGTTCGAAGTCCCGACTGGATGCTGGATGCGCGGAGGTAGTTTGCACTTTCTTCTTCCTTCTGTCCTCTGTCATCTGCCAACTGTCTTCTGACATGCCGACCTCGCGCCTGACCGCCCTGCTGTTGCTGACGCCCGCGCTGGTGCTGTTCGCGCTGCTGACGCTGTATCCGCTGGGGCGCGGGCTGCTGTTGTCGCTGGTCAACACGGACTACGGACTGGCCGACGCCGCCTGGGTGGGGGCTGACAATTACACCTTCCTGCTGAGCGATCCGTTCTTCCGGGGCGCGGCCTGGAACACGGTGGCCTTCACCCTGATGGCGACGCTGTCCGAAGTCGCGTTCGGGCTCGCGCTGGCCCTGCTGGTCAACGCGCGCTTCCCGGGGCGCTGGCTGGTGGTGCCGTCCCTTGTGGCGCCGTTCGTTCTGTCGACGATGGTGGTCACGGCGGTCTGGCGCGCCTGGTTCCACTACGATTTCGGCTTTCTCAACAACGCCCTGCGGGCCGTGGCGCTGCCGCCGGTGGAATGGCTGTTCGACCCCGATCTGGCCCTGGTCTCGCTGGTCCTGGTGGACCTGTGGCAGACGGCCCCGTTCACGTTCCTGATCCTGCTGGCCGGCCTGCAGTCCATCCCGCGCGACCTGCACGAGGCCGCGCAGGTCGAGGGCGCCTCGCCGGTGCGCCGGTTGTGGACCATCACCCTGCCGCTGCTGGTGCCACATCTCCTGCTGGCCGCGCTGCTGCGCAGTATCGAGAGCTTCAAGATCTTCGACAAGGTCTATGCCCTGACCGGCGGCGGGCCGGGGCAGGCCACCGAGACGCTGTCCATGTACCTATACCGGTTGGGATTTCAGTACTTCGACATCGGCCTCGCCTCGGCGACGGCCGTGGTGATGATCGTGATCGCCGGCCTTCTGGCCGCCGTCTATGCGTGGCACATCGTGCGGGGGCAATCCGATGGGGGCCGCTAGCCTGCGCATTGGCCTGATCTACGCCATCACCGGCGTGATGCTGCTGCCCATCGTCTGGATGGTCGGGACGTCGCTGAAGCCGCCGCTGGAGTACGTGTCCACCACCGTGGACCTGATCCCGGACGCGCCCACGCTGGCCCATTATCGTGCCCTGTGGGCCGATGACATCCTGGGCAAGGTGCTCAACAGTCTGATCGTCGCCACCGGCGCCACCCTGATCGCCCTTGCCGCCGGCTTTCCCGCCGCCTATGCCCTGGCGCGCCTGCGCCTGCCGCGTCGCCTGGACGGGGTGTTCCTGATCTTCGTCCTGGTGGTCAAGCTGTCGCCACCCCTGGTACTGGCCATTCCGCTCTATCAGGTGCTGCGGACCATCGGACTGCTCGACACGCTGCCCGGTCTGATCCTGGTTTATCAGGTCTACTGCCTGCCCTTCGCCATCTGGATGCTGCTCGGCTTCGTGCGCGATGTTCCGATCGCCTACGAGGACGCCGCCAGGATCGAGGGCGCCGGCCTGGCGCGGCGTCTGGCCACCATCGTGCTGCCGCTGATTACGCCCGGACTGGTGGCGACGGCCGTGTTCCTGATGATCCTGTGCTGGAACGAGTTCGCCTACGCCCTGCTGTTCATCCAGACCCCGTCGAAGTTCACGCTGCCCACCTACATCGCCACCCTGATCACCGAGGATGAGACCTTCTGGGGGCAGTTGACGGCGATTGGATTCCTGGCCTCGCTCCCGATCCTGGCGCTGGTCGGCATCGTGCAGAGGGGCCTGACCCGCGGCTTCGCCGGCGGCCTGAAGTGAACGAGGGGCCTCCACCCGTGGCGGACCAGCCGTGGCGGAGCCATGGCCGAACGTGGGTGACGGACCGGGACGGGACTGGGGCGTGGTGGGGGGGGGCCGACGCCTGATTCTGCTGGTTCGGGGCCGTGCCTGTTCATTCGAAAGCTCGAACTGCAACACAACAGTCACCAGACTTTCATTTGATGACTCACTCGACGCGTGGTCTGGTCACCGGCGGCGTTCGCGCGTTCATGTCGACGCCGGCGGGAGAGGCGCCCCCATGGAGCCCACATGGACTTGAGCCAGCGTCAGGCCGAGATCGCCGAACTGGTGCGGGAAAGCGGGTTCCTGTCCGTGGACAGGCTCGCCGAGCGTTTCGCCGTCACCACCCAGACCATCCGTCGCGATCTGACCGGCCTGTGCGACCTGGGGCTTGTGCGCCGGCGCCACGGCGGCGTGGAACGGCCGGCGAACGGCGGCAACCTGGCCTACGGCACCCGTCAGGTGCTGAATCTGGAGGCCAAGGAGCGGATCGCGGGCGCGGTGGCCCGCTTCGTGCCCGATGGCGCCACCCTGGCCTTCAGCATCGGCACCACGCCGGAGGTCGTCGCCCGCCGGCTGGCGGATCGCCGCGCACTGCGCGTCTTCACCAACAACCTCAACGTCGCCATGACGCTGTCGGCCAATCCGTCGTGCGAGGTCACGATCGCCGGTGGGCGCCTGCGCAGCGGCGATCGCGACATCCTGGGGTCCGGCACGGTGGACTTCTTCTCCGCCTACAAGGTGGACATCGGGATTTTCGGCGTCGCCGGCGTGGACGAGGACGGCACCCTGCTGGACTTCCACGAGGACGAGGTGGCCGCCCGTCAGGCCATCCGCGAGAACTGCCGGGCCTCGTTCCTGGTGCTGGATCACACCAAGTTCGGGCGCGCCGCCCATGTGCGCGGCGGCGCCATCACCGAGGTGGACCGGGTGTTCTGCGACCGGGCGCCGCCGCCCGCGCTGACGGCGTGTCTGGCACAGGCCGGCACGGCGCTGACGGTGGCCGACGCGGAGGCCGGAGCATGAGCGCCATCGCGGTCGAGGGGCTGGTCAAGCGCTGGGACGGTCACGCCGCCGTCGACGGGGTGTCGTTCGCCGTGCCGGAAGCCAGCCTGACCGTCCTGCTGGGGCCGTCGGGCTGCGGCAAGTCCACCATCCTGCGCCTGATCGCCGGCCTGGAGACGGCGACCGACGGAACCGTGACCATCGGCGGGCGCGACGTCACGCGTCTCGATCCGGCCAAGCGCGGCGTTTCCATGGTGTTCCAGTCCTACGCCCTGTTTCCGCATCTGAGCGTGGCCGAGAACATTCTGTTCGGCCTGAAGGTGCGCCGCGTCACCAAGGCCGAGCGCGTCCGGCGGCTGGAGACGGCGGCCCGCATGGTCGGCCTGGACAGCGTGTTGGAGCGCAAGCCGGCCAGCCTGTCCGGCGGCCAGCGGCAGCGCGTGGCACTGGCGCGCACCATCGTCGCCGAACAGCCCGTCTGCCTGATGGACGAGCCGCTGTCCAACCTGGACGCCAAGTTGCGCGCCGAGATGCGCGACGAGATCCGACGGCTGCAACGGGCGCTCGGCCTGACCATGGTCTACGTCACCCACGACCAGACCGAGGCCATGACGATGGCGGACGCGGTGGTGCTGCTGAACGCCGGGCGGATCGAGCAACAGGGGCCGCCGCCGCTGTTGTACGAGCGCCCGGCCACCGCCTTCGCCGCGCGCTTCATCGGCCAGCCGCCCATGAACCTGCTGCGCGGCCCGACGCCGGGCACCCTGTTGGGGGTACGGCCGGAGGATGTGGCTTTGAACGGCTCCGGCCGCCCGGCGCGTGTCGAGGCGCTGGACTACCTGGGCGCCGAAACCCTGCTGCGGCTGTCGCTGGACGGCGAGGAGATCATCGCCCGCGCCCCCGGTCGCGCCGCGCCCCAACCGGGCGACGCGGTACGCATCGCCTGGCCGGCCGAGGCCGAGCACCACTTCGAGGACACCGGAATCAGGCGGGACGGCGGTCAGACCTGAGCCGCCCCGCCCCGTCCGCCGGGCGTTGCCGCGCCCGACGGACCCGCCCGGGCCGGACCGGATGGTCCGGTCGCTTGCCAGCCCAGACGAAAAGGAAGTCTAGACGATGTTCCATGACCTGAAAAAGGCCGTCGTCGGCACCGCCGCCGCGACCGCGTTGATGGCCGGGGTGGCCGGTGCCTCCACCGCCCAGGCCGAAACCGAACTGACCATGTACTACCCGGTCGCCGTCGGCGGCCCGCTGACCGAGATCGTCGACGGCATGGTCGCCGACTTCATGGCCGAGAACCCGGACATCACGGTCAACGCCATCTATGCCGGCAACTACAACGACGCCCGTATCAAGGCCCTGGCCGCGCTGAAGGGCGGCGAGCCGGCGCAGCTTTCGGTGATGTTCTCCATCGACATCTATGACCTGATCGAGCAGGACGCCATCGTCGCCTTTGACGACATCGTCGAGACCGACGAGGAAAAGGCGTGGCTCAACAGCTTCTATCCGACCCTGATGGAGAACGGCCGCACCGGCGGCAAGACCTGGGGCATCCCGTTCCAGCGTTCCACCATCGTCATGTATTACAACAAGGACGCCTTCCGTGACGCCGGCCTGGATCCCGAGGCACAGCCGGCGACCTGGGACGCGCTGGTCGAGGCCGGCCAGGCGCTGACCAAGGATGACGGCTCGCGGTGGGGTGTCATGATCCCCTCGACCGGCTATCCGTACTGGATGTTCGGCGCGCTGGCGATGCAGAACGACCAGGTGCTGATGAACGGCGAGGGCACCGAGACCTATTTCGACGCCGAGCCCACCGTCGAGGCGCTGGACTTCTGGCGTTCCCTGGGCACCGAGCATGGCGTCATGCCCGAGGGCACCATCGAATGGGGCACGCTGCGCCAGAACTTCCTGGAGGGCAAGACCGCCATCATGTGGCACTCCACCGGCAACCTGACCGCCGTCAAGGAAAATGCCTCGTTCGACTTCGGTGTCGCCATGCTGCCGGCCAACGAGCGCCGGGGCACGCCGACCGGCGGCGGCAACTTCTACATCTTCAAGGACGCGACCCCGGAGGAGCGCTCCGCCGCCCTGAAGCTGATCCGCTTCATGACCGCGCCGGAGCGGGCCGCCGAGTGGTCCATGAAGACCGGTTACATGGGCGTCTCGCCGGCCGCCTATGAGACCGAGGTCCTTCAGGCGTATGTGGAAGAGTTCCCCTATGCGGCCGTGGCGCGCGATCAGCTTGAATTCGCCACCGCCGAGTTGTCCACCTACCAGACCGGCCGCGTGCGCAAGGCCCTGGATGACGCCATCCAGGCCGCGCTGACCGGCTCCAAGACCCCGGCCGAGGCGCTGGGCGAGGCCCAGGCCACCGCCGACCGCCTGCTGAAGCCCTATCGGTAGGCGTGCCGGCGATCCGGGGCCGGCGGGGAGCGTCTCCGGCCCCGGATCGTACCGTTGAGGGATGCGAGGACGGCGTCATGCGCCACGTCATCGGCTGGCTGTTGCTAACGCCTGCGGCGATCCTGCTGATCGCGTTCACCTATTGGCCCATCGGGGCGACGGTGGCCGACAGCCTGTTCAGCCGGGGCAATCCGATCCGGCCGTCGCGCTTCATCGGGCTGGAGAACTACGCCCTGATGGCCGACGACCCGATCTTCTGGCAGGTGCTGTGGAACAACGCGCTGTTCGCGCTGGGCACCATTCCGGCCTCGATCACGCTGGCCCTGCTGATGGCCCTGATGGTCAACCGCGCCCTGCCGGGCCGAGCCTTGGCGCGCATGGCCTTCTTCACGCCGACCATCCTGCCCATGATCGCGGTCGCCAACATCTGGCTGTTCTTCTACACCCCCGACATCGGCCTGATCGACCAGATCGCCGGACTGGTCGGGCTGCCCGGTCACAACTGGCTGGGCGATCCGGACACCGTACTGGGAGCGATCATCGTCATGACGGTGTGGAAGGAGGCCGGCTTCTTCATGATCTTCTATCTGGCCGCCCTTCAGACCATTCCGCCCGAGCTGTGGGAGGCCGCCCGCCTGGAAGGCGCGGCCCGCTGGACCTATTTCCGGCGCATCCTGTTCCCGCTGTTGATGCCCACGACCCTGTTCGTGCTGATCAACGCCATCCTGAATTCGTTCAAGCTGGTCGATCACCTGTTCATCCTGACCAAGGGCGGGCCGGACAACGCCAGCAACCTGCTTCTGTACTACATCTTCGAGACGGCGTTTTCATTCTTCGACACGACGTATGCCGCCACGCTGACGGTGGTGCTGCTGGCCCTGCTGGCGGTGCTGTCGCTGGTGCAATACGGCGTGCTCGACAAGCGGATCCACTACCGATGAGCCCGCGCGGAGCCCTGGAGACCGGCGCCACCTGGCTGCTGGCGTTGCTGTGGATTTCGCCCCTGCTGTATGCGCTGTGGGCGGCGTTCCACCCGGCCGAATTCGCGGTCACGTTCGATCCGCTGGCCCCGCTGACGCTGGAGAACTTCCGCGAGGCGCTGGCCCGGGCACCCTTCCCGCGCTACATGCTGAACACCTTCATCCTGGTCACGATGCTGCTGGCGGCGCAGTTCGTTCTGTGCACGCTGGCCGCCTACGCCTTCGCGCGCTACCGATTCAAAGGCGCCGACATCGCCTTCGCGCTGGTGTTGGTGCAGTTGATGATCGCGCCGGAAATCCTGATCGTGGAGAACTACGCCACGCTGGCCCACCTGGGGCTGGTCGACACCATTCTGGGCATCGGCCTGCCCTACATGGCCAGCGCGTTCGGCATTTTCCTGCTGCGCCAAGCCTTCAAGTCCACGCCCAAGGAACTGGAGGAAGCGGCTCGGCTGGAGGGCTGCGGCACCCTGGGTGTCTTGTGGCGCGTTTATGTGCCGCTGGCCCGACCCACCTATTTGGCCTATGGGCTGGTGTCGGTCAGTCACCACTGGAACAACTTCCTGTGGCCGCTGGTGGTGACGAACTCGGTCGAGACACGGCCCCTGACGGTCGGCCTGGGGGTGTTCGGGGCACCGGAATCGGGCGTGGACTGGTCCGTCGTCTCGGCGGCGACCCTGTTGAGCGTGGCACCGCTGATGCTGGCTTTCCTGCTGTTCCAGCGCCAGTTCGTGCAGTCGTTCATGCGCGCGGGCATCCGCTGAGGGGGCCGCCGCCCGGCCGTCATCGAACTTTCTTGGCTCCGTCATGCGCCGGTCATGGCCGAGCGGTAGAGTAAGGCATTCTGCCCAGACCGGAGACATGTCCATGAGCCGCCTGCCCGTCCGCTCGACCGTCCTGACCCTGGCCGCGCTGGGCGCCGCCGCGATGGCCCCGGCCGCCGCCGGCGAGTTGACCCTGTCGCGGCTGACGCCGAACCCCTATGGCGTGGTGGAAGAGCTGTACGGCCTGTCCGGGCCGGTGCTGGACGGCGCTCCGGTCACGTTGACGGCGCCAGAGGGCTTGGCCTTTCCGGCCGCGACACTGGGCGAAGGCGAGGCCCGCGATCTTCGCATCCTGCATTTCAACGACCTGCACAACTACCTGACCAAGCCGCACGGCAAGAAGGGCGATACGCATGTGTTCGCCCAGATGGTCAGGATCGCGGCCGAGACCCGCGCCACCGCCGAGGCCGATGACATCGTGCTGTTCCTGTCGGCCGGCGATGACCACACCGGTGGTGTGTTCGACGAGCTGACCGGCTTCACGCCCGAGGACTTCGTGGTCGATCCGGCCTACACCGCCTATACGGTCGCGGGGGTCGATGCCACCGTGTTGGGCAACCACGAATTCGACCGCGGCACCGAGATGCTCGCCACCTGGATCGAAAGCGCGCCGCTGCTGCCGGTGGTCTCCGCCAACACCGTCGGCAGCCCGCATGTCGACAACGGCGGGCACTACTTCCCCGCCCTGATCGCCGTCGCCAAGGGCCTGCGCATCGGCATCCTGGGCCTGACCACGGCCGAGGACACCCGCCTGGGCACGCCGGAGAACCCCGGCCTGGAGATCGAAAGCCCGCTTGAGACGGTCGAGGCGCTGCTGCCCGCCCTGGCGGACAAGACCGACGTGGTCATCCTGCTGACGCACCTGGGGTATGGCGCCGGGTCGGATGCCTCCGGCAAGGCCGGGGCCATGCGCCGCATCGGCGAGGGCGACAGCGCGGTGGCCGAGCTGGCCGGCTCACTGGTCGACAGCCCGGTGGTGCTGGTGGGCGGCCATACCCACACGGTCCTGAACGCCGACGGCCTGGAAGAGGTGTTCGGCGGCGTGCCGGTGCTGCAGGCCGGTGGCCACGGCAGCCATCTGGGTGAGTTCCGGGTTTCCCTGACCGGCACGGGCGCGGGCGCCAGCGCCGGGGACATGACGGCCCGCCTGCACGCCCTGAAGAAAAGCGATGTGCGCGTGGCGGCCGACGACCCGAAATACGCCACCCTGCAACAGGACGGCGACTGGGACGCCGGGTTCGAGCGGCTGGTCATCGACCCCCTGCGCGCCCGCCTGGATCTGGTGCTGCAAGAGCAGATCGCGACCATCGACGCCACCGACGCCATCGGCACCGAGGCGACCGTCGCCAATCGCTATATCGGCGAGACGGCCATCGCCAACCTCATGAATGATTTGCTGGTGGCCCGCACCGAAAGCTACCCCGACGGCGCGGTGGACATCGCCGCCTTCAACGCCACCGGGCTGGTTCAGGGCGTTCCGGCATCGGGGCCGCTGACGTTCGCCGACTGGTTCGGGGTCATGCCGTTCACCGACAGCGTGCAGATTTTCGAGATCACCGGGGCGGACATCCTGGCCATGCTGGACAGCAACGCCAAGCGCATCGTGCGCCCGGCGGAGTTGGAGTCCGGCGCGGTCGATCTGTCCGGCTACGTCAGCCGGGGGTTCCTGCACTTCTCGTCTGGCCTGCGCTACACCCTGGTGCTGAACGAGGACGCCCAGAGCGCCACCGTGCGCGACGTGACCATCAACGGCACGCCGGTCGAAGAGGTCATGGACGAGACCTTCCGCGTCGCCTTCGGCAGCTACATCGGCAACGGCGGCTTCTCGGAGGCCTGGAACGGCAAGACCATCTCCGGCGGCGTGCCGGGCGAGATCGTCGGCTATGACCTGACCGCCCTGCCCAAGCGCGATACCGGCTTCGTCTATCGCAACGAGATCGTGGCCGAAATCCGCGAGGCCGGCACCATCACCCCCGACCTGGGCGCGGCCCTGGACGGCCGCTTGAGCGTCGTCCCCGAGTAGGCTGAACCTAGCCCTGCTCCACAACGGTGGACACCTCCGTTAAGCTCCCTTCGGAGCAAAGAGGTGGAGACCTCCGTCTTCCGATCTCTTGGTCTGATCCCGCTCATCGACCACTGGCACCGCGTCCAGCGGTCTGCATGAACCGCCGTGTACGGAACCGTACGCACGGTAGTGTGGGAGGAGGGGAGCCGCAAGGTCCCCTCCTACCCGATACGACCCTTACGGATCGTCTCTGTGACGGTCCGCTCTGGCTTAGAAGCTCAGACCAACGCCCATCACGACACCGGTCGAATTCCGGTCGTTGTCGTTGCCGTCGATTTCCTCGTCACCATGGTAGATGGCCGCGCCCAGGTTGATGCCCGGGCCGAGGATGTAACGGCCGGAGAAGACAAAGGTGTGCGCGTCAGTGTTGGCGCCGACATCTTCCGAGCTGCCCAGATACTCGAACGCCACGGCGTACGGGCCGTTCGAGTAGCTGGCGCCGGCCGTCCAGGAGTCGAGGGTGTCGTCGGTGTTATCGTAATTCCACTGGCCGTAGGAGCCGCCGACCTCGAAGCCCATGTAGCTGACCGACAGACCGCCGCGCAGCAGGGAGCGGTCGACGGTGGCACCGACCCCGAACATGTACTGATAGGTCATGTCGGCGTGGATGCCGACACCGCTGAACTCGTTGTCGAAGGCCGCACCAACGTGGAAGATGTCCTTGTAGGTGGAGGCGGTGTTGTTCCAATCCTCAAAGGCGCTGTCGTCGTTGTTGGCGCTATCCGGGGCGTAGGCTGTGGCCATGGTGAAGCCGAAGAACGACGGCGTGACGTAGGAGACGCTCAGGTCGTCGGCGGTGTAGTGATTGATGTGGCTGGAAGCGTTCGTATAGTTGGGCCAGTTCCAGTCACGGATCTCGTTCGCGTAGAAAGGACCACCGACGCTCGGCCCATAGTACTGCATCATGCCGACGTGGGTCTGGCGCTGACCGAGCTGCAGGGCACCGAAGCCGCCGGACAGGATAATGGCCTGCTCGTCGGCGTTGCGGTCATTTCGGTCTTCGGCCTCAAGCTGGATGATGGCCTGGACGGTGATGCCGTTGTCCAGGGTGGTCGAGCCGGTGAAGTACAGCTCGGTGTCGGTGTACATGCCGGTGGAGGCCCACGTCTCGCCGGCGTT
>JGI12109J20283_10741078_pt1 | contig 48687 bp, 42 predicted proteins | sample ElkSlonscriptome_12_FD_20283 | JGI IMG/M metagenome (IMG submission 20283)
CATCGGCCAGGCCGACCCCGAACAACGGCCAGAGGGCGCCCTGGTGCGCGGCGTGGTCCAGGACGTGACGGCCGAGAACGAGACCCGCGAGGAACTGCGCCGGGCCAAGGAAAACGCCGACCTGGCCAACCGCACGAAGAGCGAGTTCCTGGCCAATGTCAGTCACGAGATCCGAACGCCGCTGAACGCCATCATCGGCTTCGCCGAACTGATGTCGACCGAGCTGTACGGCCCGCATGGCCATGACAAGTACGCCGAATACAGCGCGCTGATCGAGTCCTCGGGCAAGACCCTGCTGGATCTGGTGAGTGATATCATTGACCTGTCGCGCGTCGAGATCGGGGCGATGGAGATCGAGGAGGACGTGCTTGAGGTGGCCGGACTGTTCGAGTCCTCCGTCCGCCTCTTCGAAATGCGGGCGGCGGGCAAGCAGATCACCCTGACGACGGACCTGAACCCGCACCGGCTGACGATTCGTGGCGACGAACGGCGGCTGCGCCAGATCGTCATCAACCTGCTGGGCAATGCCATCAAGTTCACACCGAACGGAGGATCGGTGGTGTTGCGCGGCGGGCTGGACGACGCGGGGCGGTGCGTGATCAGCGTGACCGACACCGGCATCGGCATCAGCCCGGACCAGACGGCGCGGATCCTGACCGTGTTCGGGCGGGCGCGGGACGACTACGTGCGGGCGCAGGAAGGCTCGGGTCTCGGCCTGCCCCTGTGCCAGCGCATGGCCGAGTTGCACGGCGGCACACTGACCATCGACAGCGAACCCGGCGAGGGGACCACGGTGTCGGTCGTCCTGCCGCCCGAGCGCACGATCCGCTCCTGAGGCGGGCGACTCTTCTGCAGCACACCCCGCCGCCATCCTTATCCCTTCTGCGCGGCGACGAACTGGTCGTAGGCCTCCAGCGTCATGGCGCCGTAGACCGAGGACGGGCCGCCGCCCATGTAGACCGCCATGCCGATGGTCTCCAGGATTTCCTCGCGCGTCGCACCGTGGCGCACGGCAGTGCGCACGTGGAACGCGACACAGCCGTCGCAGCGCATGGCGATGGCGATGCCAATGGCGATCAGCTCCTTGGTCTTGGGGTCGATGGCCCCGTCCTTGGTGGCGGCGCTGGCCAGTTTGGAAAAGGCGCCCCAGGTCTCGGGAATGCCCTCGCGGCAGCTCTGCATGGCGCCCGAGAGGTCCTTGGTGTACTGGGGCCAGTCCTTGTACATGATATGTCTCCTGGGTTGACGGTGGTGGGCGGCCGCGCGACCGACCGCCCTGTGCATATCGGATTTTGCTAAAGTAACGCCCGGATCGGACGGAATCCACCCCGGCGGTTACCGCGTCTGTGGGCACGGGGCATTGCGATCCCCCAACGCCACCTGTCGGGCGCGGGCCTGGATGGTGCCGGCCCGGCGCGACACATAGGCGCTGGGTTGGGCCGCCGACCAGCGCCGGGGGGCCGGCAGGATGGCGGTCAGCTGGGCCGCCTGCCGCGCGGTCAGGTCTTCGGCGCCGCGGCCGAAGTGGTGCCGGGCGGCGGCCTCTGCGCCGTACACGCCCGGCCCCCATTCGGCGACGTTGAGATAGACCTCCAGAATGCGGCGCTTGCCCCAGACCCACTCCAGGGGCGGCGTGAGGGCGATCTCGACCGCCTTGCGGACCGGATCCCGGCCCGGCCAGAGGAATACCGAGCGCGCCGTCTGCATGGTGATCGTGCTGGCGCCGCGCAGTCCCTCGCCGGCCTGCCAGGCGCTCCAGGCGTTCCGGATCTCGCGCCAGTCAAAGCCGGTGTGCGAGCAGAACCGCGCGTCCTCGCTGGCGATGACCGACCGGACCAGGGAGGCCGGAGCCTCCTCCAACGGCAGCCACGTCTGGCGCAGCCCCTCGCCCTGGACCACGCGCACCAGCATCAGGGGGGTGACCGGCACCGGCAGCCAGCGGAACGCCACCAGGCCGAGGACCGGCAGGGCGGCGGCCACCACGGCGACGGTCAGCAGCGTGTCGCGAACGCGGCGGCGCCAGGTCGGGCGCGGCCGTCCGGCGCGGGATCGCGAGGCCCGCTTCGGCGTCACCGCTAAAAGGTCTCCACCTGACCGATGCGCAGCGAATGGAAGAAGCCGTTGCCGACCGTGCGCAGGTCGTCGATGTTGCGCAGGCTTCCGCCCGCCGGGGCGTCGCGCTGGTAGCGGTAGGCGTTGTTGAACTTCTTGGGCAGCGTGTTCCAGATCGGCCGGCGCGCCGGGTCGCTCAGATACCGGGCCAGCTCATCGTCGGGCATGGTGTCCCGGGCGATGGCCATCAGATCCCGGGCCAGCGCATGATCCCGGATATGCCCCAGGATGGTGGAAACCTTGGGCGGCACGTGACGGCTGACCGGACCCAGTACCGGCAACAGGTGATCCGGCATGGCGCGCGCGTTTTCAAGGTCATCGGGGTGCGTCAGGAGATCCCAGACCTCGTCGCCGAACACCGGCGTCAGGCGCCGCACGACGTCTGGCGCGATGTTGATGCCAAGCTCCCGGATGAGGGGCAGGGCCGCCGTGTGCTTCAGGACCACGGTTTCGAACACCGCGTCCTCGTGCGCCGAGATCTTCTGTTCGGCGGCGTCGTTCGCCTCCCGCGCCTCGGTCGAGAGCTGCCAGCGGGGTGCCTTGTCGAGTTTGATGTTCTGGCGCACCTCGATGAACGTGCGGCAGACGGTGCGGATCAGGCCGACATCGTCGACGCTCAGGTTGACGAGGGTGTCCAGCATCTCGGCCGACCGCACCCGGGGCAGCAGATGGCCGAACGCGCGCGCCTGGGGCGTGCCCAGACGGGCATAGGTTTCGAGAACGGCGAACTGCCAGGGCTCCCGCAAGGACGGCTTGAGGACCGAGAACAAGCCGTAGCCGGGGTACTCGGCACGGAACTCGTCGGGATCGAGATCGCCCTCGCCGTCCAGCATGGTCTTCAGCGGGGCCATCAGGCGCGACTGCAGGCCACCGCTGCCCTGGCCCTTGCGTTGGCGCCGCTGTTCGCGGGCGGCGCGGGCGCGCCGTTCGGCCCAGGCGCGTTCACGACGCTCGAACAGCAGGCGCGCCGCACCGTGCAGATGCGCCCGGACCACCTGATCATAGCTGCGGTTGCACGGCGCGATGGGCTGGTCGCGGTCGGTGACGGTGCCGTGCCCGTCGGCGCGCTGGAAATAGGGGCTGAACTCGGCCACGTCGCGCAACTGCCACGCCAGTTCCAAAAGGGTCGGCACATGGGCCGGCCGCTCCCGCATGACGTCGTCGACCCGATCCAGGCCGCCCACCATCTCCAGCACATCGGTCCGGCCGGCCTTGCGCAGCGATTTCAAAAGAAGCTCGAAGGCTGCTTGCGCCCTGGGGCGCAAGGACGGGGCGGAGCGCCGATCGCTCTCCCCTCGGCCGTCCGGCGCGGTGGCGAACCGCGCCCGATTGTGTCTGACGTGCTGCGTTCCAACCCCGTGCGTCATGCGTCGTCCGATCCTCGATCGCGGTGGTGCTCCTCGCCGATGGTGCCGTCGCGCACCGTGTCAACGACGGCATCGGCGAGATTACGCCATGTCACGTCACCCGCCTGCCGTGCCACCAGTGTCGCGGACGCGCTATCCCAGATCAAGCAGGCGTGGCGCGCGGTCAATGATTTCGTTCAGGATCCGTTCGGCCTGATGGTGCTTGGTCAGCGTGCCTTGCGGCAGTTTGCCGGAAAACCGGTCCTGCGCCAGGATCGCGTGGGCGTCGTGCAGGGTCTTGATCTCGCGCAGGAACACCTCGCGCGAGCCGAGCGGCAGGTGTTCCTGTTCCGAGATTGCCCGCAGAAAGGCGAGAGAGCATTCAAGCAGCGTCCCCCACAGCAATATCGTGTGGTCGTCGAACGTATCGCGCCTCGGCTGGCGCAAGCCCTCCGGCAAGCCGTCGATGCGCCGATCGATCACGATCATGAACGCCAGGCATTCGGACGTCAGGTTGCGGGTGCGCGCATAATCGATGAAGCGGGGCGGGTTGTCCTCGTCGGCCTCCAGGATGTGGCCGATGTCGGACAGGGTTTCGATGCGGCGGCGCAACGCATCCAGAAACAGGTCAAGGTCCGCAGCCTGCTTCTGGGCCGTCTGCGACCGCCGCTCGTGCAGTATGTCCGCGCGGTGTCTCTCGCGTTTGTCGCGGATCCGATCCGGTTCGTCCAAAAGGTCCATCCCTCACGTCTGTCGCCATGGCTCCGCCCCCCGGATCGAGGGACTCTACTCCGTGCCTCGGGTGGACGAAAGGGATCGTGTCGGCGAGAACGGCGGACATCGGGATTCGTCGCCTCGGCCCGGCGCGGCGGGCCGGCACATCAGGCTTCCCACGGCGAGACGAAACGCGTAAGACTCGCGGTAAGACTGCGCGGGCGGACCCCATGGCAACAGCGTTCCCGGACGAATCCGCTGTCGAATCCGGTGATCCGGATGGTATTCTGGCCTCTACACAGGCCGATCCCGCAGGTGCGGTCGCGGCCCGCGAAACCACGGCGGATGACAATGGGACGGACGAACCGCGGGGCGGCGCGTCCCCCGGCGCCCTCACCAGGACGGGCGGTGAGGATCTCGGAGCACGGGATACGATGATGGGATTGCCAAACGGGCCAAACGGGGACGAGTCGGCGCGAACGGTGGCGTCGAACGCGGGTGCCCCGGACACTGAGGCGGTCGGCCCCGCGCCGGCGGGCCTGGTCGAGGCCGACGAAGACGCCGGCGACCCGAACGGCGCGCCTGGCGCCGATCTGGTCGAGCCGGACATCGGGGACGACAGCGAGCCCGACAGCGACACGTCGCAGGCCGACGGCCTGAAGGTCGTTGGGATCGGCGCCTCGGCGGGCGGCCTGGAGGCACTGCGCCCCTTTGTCGCCAACCTGCCGACGCAGTCCAACATGGCCTACGTCGTCGTCCAGCACATGGCGCCGCAGTACCGCTCGATGCTGGTGCAGTTGCTCAGCCGCGAGACCAGCTTGGCCATCAAGGAGATCGAGCACGGCTCGCCGCTGGAGCCGAACACCGTGCACATCTGCCCGCCCAACAAGGACGTGCGGCTGATGGGGGATCGCCTGATCCTCAAGGAGCCCTCGGCGCCGCACGGGCCGAAGCCCTCGGTCGACGTGTTCTTCTCAACCCTGGCCGACGGCAAGGGGCCGAACGCCATCGGTGTCATCCTGTCCGGAACCGGCAGCGACGGCTCGCAGGGCGTGCGCGCGATCAAGGCCCACGGCGGCCTGACGGTGGCGCAGGTGCCGAACACCGCCAAGTACGACGGAATGCCGACGGCGGCGATCGAGACCGGCTGCATCGACCTGCGGCTGGCGCCGCACGAAATCGGTCCGGAACTGGCGTCGATCGTCCGCTTTCCGCGCGCCGTCATGCTGGCCGAGGACGATGCCGACCATACCGACGACACCATGGGCAACATTTTTCAGCTGGTGCGCGAGCGGACGGACATCGACTTCTCGAAATACAAGCCCAGCACCATCCGCCGCCGCCTGGAGCGGCGCCTGGCCGCCAACCGCATCGAGACGCTGGACGCCTACCTGGAGTTCGTGAAGCGCAACCGCGACGAACTCAACCTGCTGACCAAGGACATCCTGATCTCGGTGACGTCCTTCTTCCGCGACGATAAGGCGTTCTCGGAGGTCGACCAGATCCTGGGCGAGATCATCGGCGCCAAGCAGCCGGGCGAAAGCCTGCGCCTGTGGATCCCGGGCTGCGCCACTGGCGAGGAAGCCTATTCGTTCGCCATGCTGCTGGCCGACCGGCTGTCCGGCAACCCGCGCGGCCTGAAGACGCAGATCTTCGCCACCGACGTGGACCTGGACGCCATGGCCCATGCCCGGCGCGGCATCTATTCGGAAACCACCGTCGAAAGCCTGGACCGGCGGTTCGTCAAGCGGCATTTCGAGCCCATCGGGCAGGCGTTCCAGGTGCGCAAGGAAATCCGCGATATGGTGGTGTTCGCACGCCAGGATCTGGCCAAGGACCCGCCGTTCGTGCGGGTGGACCTGATCAGTTGCCGCAACCTGTTGATCTATTTCGACGCCGCGTTGCAGGACCAAGTCCTGCGCACCTTCCACTACGCACTTAACCCCGGGGCCTATCTGTTCCTGGGCAAGTCGGAATCCCTCGGCCAGAACACCGAGTTGTTCCGCCCGATCAAGTCGCCGTCGTCGAAGATTTTCAAGAAGCGCGCCGCGCAAGGCATGGTGCACGCCCTGCCGCCCTTCGGCTCCTTGCGCGCGCGGATGCCCGAATCGGGCGGGCGACAGGCCCCGCAGCGCAGTCAAGAGACGGTCGAGTCCCTGGCCCTGCGCACGTTCGTCAGCGCCGCGATGCCCCCCAGCGTGGTGGTGGACGAGGGTCTCGACATCCTCTACCTGCACGGCGACGTGTCGCTGTTCATTGTCATTCCCCAGGGCAAGCCGGACCTGAACCTGGCCCGCATGGTGGTCAACGACCTGCGAACCGAGTCACGCGCCCTGGTGCACAAGTGCCGCAATGAAGGCGCGCAGGTGGCCGGCACCCGCCGGACCCTGCGGCCGGAGGGGCGGACGCCCGTGTCGGTCCGCGTGGTGGTGCGCCCCATGGGGGCATCGGTCGACCACGACGCCTTGTTCCTGGTTTCGTTCGAAACCGTGGAGCCGGGGCCGGACCTGTTGGCGTCCGCTGAGGACGGCGGCGAGGCTGGCACCGTCTCGGCTGGGCGCGAGGCCGATCTGCGCGCCGTCGAACTGGAACAGGAACTGGTCGCCACCCGAGAGCACCTGCAGACGGTGGTCGAGGAACTGGAGACCTCGAACGAGGAACTGCAGGCCCTGAACGAGGAACTGCAGGCGGCCAACGAGGAACTGCAATCCTCGAACGAGGAACTGGAGACCTCGAACGAGGAACTGCAGTCCACCAACGAGGAACTGACGACCGTCAACGAAGAGTTGCAGATCCGCACCACGGAGCTGGCGGACGCCAACTCCGACCTGATCAACATTCAGGACAATATCGGCTTTGCCATGGTGGTGGTGGACAGCTATTTCCGCATCACCCGCTTCACGCCACCAGCAGTGCGCCTGTTCGGGCTGCTGCCGTCCGACGTCGGCCAGGTCATCACCACCATCCCCACCCACCTGGGCCTGAAGAACCTGCGGGAGCAGTTGAACACGGTCGTGAACCGCGACCAGGGCGTCGAGGAAATCCTGGAGACCGACGATCGGGTCTATCGGATGCGGATCATGCCGCACCACAACAACCAGGGGGATACCGACGGCGCCATCCTGGCCTTCATCGACGAGACCGAGAGCCGCGACCAGCAGCACAAGATCTATCAGAACGAACAATGGCTGCGGCTGATCACGGATTCGGTGCCAGTATCCATCACCTATGTCAACGAAGACCAGAAGGTCACCTTCTGCAACCGATACTTCTCCGAAACCTTTGGCCTTGATCCCGACAGCGCCGTTGGCTCGCAGGTGGAAACCCTGCTCGGGCGGGCCAACCATCGGCGCCTGCGCGACGCCCTGCGCTCGGCGCTCGAGAACCGTCTGCAGTCCGGCGAGGCGCAACTGCATCTCGCGCGCGGCGAGCACCGCTTCATGGCCTATCACATGGTGCCGCATTGCGACGAGGTCGGGCGGGTGCTCGGCGTCTTCATGCTGCTGACCGATATCGACGAGATCAAACGGGCCGAGGCGTCCCTGCGCAACGCCAAGGAGCTGGCGGAGGAGGCCAACCGGGCCAAGTCCGATTTCCTGGCCAACATGAGCCACGAGTTGCGCACGCCGCTCAATGCGATTCTCGGCTTTTCCGAGATCCTGTCGCACGAGTTGTTCGGCGAGATCCTGAGCGGCGAATACAAGGAATACAGCCGCATCATCCACGAAAGCGGCCAGCATCTGCTGAGCCTGATCAACGACATCCTCGACCTGTCGAAGATCGAGTCCGGGCGGATCGAACTGCACGAGGAGCCGGTTGATCTCTACCAGACCATGGAAACGGTGCTGCGCCTGGTGGGCGAACGGGCGCGCAACGCCCGGGTCGACCTGATCGTCGACCTGCCGGCCGATCTGCCGCATATCATGGCGGACGCGACTGGCGTCAAGCGCGTGCTGATCAACCTGCTGACCAACGGCATCAAGTTCACCGAGCCGGGCGGGTCGGTCACCATCACCGGCGCGCTGACCAAGCGCTGGTTGACCCTGGGCGTGGCGGACACGGGCATTGGCATCTCCCAGGCGGATCTGCAACGGGTCTTCGCCCCGTTCGAGCAGGTGGACGGGTCGCTGGCCCGCCGCTCCGACGGGGTCGGCCTTGGCCTGCCCATCACGCGCTCGCTCATGCGCCTGCACGGCGGCGACATCAGCCTGTCGAGCAAGGAAGGAGAGGGGACGACGGTGATCGTCCGCTTCCCGCGCGAACGGGTGATCGAGGACCAGGCGGGCGGCGATGACGACGGGACGGGCGAAGGCGACGGCGAGGGCGACAGCGAGGGCGACAGCGATCTTGCCCCCGCAACCGTTCCCGGCGACTGAGGGCCTGGCTTGGCGGCATCCGGGCATGACCAGCCCCCGAACCGGGAAAGGCCTTGTCAGCCCGGCCCGGCCCCTGATACGACCACGCTCTGTGGAGGTCCGTCCCGGTCCCGTGTCACGCGGGCCCGAGCGAAGCGGATCGAGTCACACGCGTCCGCCCTCGGTCAGCAAGGGAACGGCTGGACCCATGAGTCGCCTCGTCCTCGTTCTGCGTCACCCCGACCTGAAAAGCCTCTACGACTATTGGCTCGGCCTGTGCCGGGACGAGACGCCGCCGATGGCCGACGACGTCGATCCGGCGGACCTGCGCCCCTGGATGGGCCATCTTGTGGTCATCAAGGTGGACCCAGGAAAGGGCGAGGCGGGGGCGTCGTACACGTACTCATTCTACAGCCAGTTCTTCGCCGGCCGGTTCGGCGACGACAAGGCTGGCCAGTCCGTGGACATGCTGCCCGACGGGCCGCGCGATATCATCCGCGCGGAATACGACCGGGTGGTGCGCGAGCATATTCCCGTCTCGCGCGTCTACACGGCCGATTTCGACGGCCTGACGCAGACCTGGGAGCGCTTGGTGCTGCCGCTATTCAATCTGGAAGGCGTGGTCGACAAGCTGCTGGTGGCGGCCTACGAACTGCCGCGCTGATCGGCGTCTCGCGGCTCCCCAAATTCGGTTCTGGCATCCAAAGGCACGGCGCCTGCCGCCTGAACCCCCTCCCCACCTCCCCCATAAATGGGGGAGGAGTCAGGCAGGCACCTTCCGGCGAGCTGGAGAGTAGACCGTAAAGAGGGTGCCGGCCGGACTCCCTCCCCGTTTACGGGGAGGGTTGGGGTGGGGTCTTGCGCTGCGACGTGCGAAGACGATCGACCGGCCCCACCCGGGCGCCGCGCCGTCACTGCGGCGGCGGCTCCGCCATCAGGGCGCCGATCGGCGTGCCGTTGACCAGAACGCCCTGCTCCGGCGTGATCTGGATATCGTAAACGTGCGTGCCGGGCGTGCTGACCCGGCCCATGCCACGCAGCCCCAGCAGCATTAGCAGCGGTTCCTGCATCGAGGGACCGGTCTGCGCCTTCTCCTGCAACAGGAGCATGGTCTCGTCCAGACCCCGGATTGCCAGCGAGAACTCCCCCACGACGCCCTCAGGGTCGGGACTGCGCACGGTCACCGCGCCCCCCCCCTCGACGCCGTAGATCGGCGCCTCAACGCCCAGGCCGTCCAGCGTCAACGTTGGCTGGTGCTCCGCCAGCAGGTCCATGAGCGCCTGGGTCATGACCGCGTCGGCGGCCTGCGGGTCGGCCGGCGTGGTCATCGCCTTGCGGCTCACCTCCGGCAACGGCAGGTCGGCGCCCCGCAGGTCGAGCGACGCGGCGGTGGGGATGATCTCCGGCGGAACCTCCTCGGCGCCGCCCGGCCCGATATCGAACTCGGCCATGTCGAAGGTCAGCCGCGCGTCGGTGGCCGGCTCGTTGGGGCCGGCCTTGTCGATCTCGAACGACAGGCGGGCCGAGCGCAGCCCGCCCATGGGGTTGAATTCGCTGCCCAGGGCGATGTCCTCGAGCGCGATGTCCAGCCGGCCGCCGGCCACGGCCATGGTGTCGGCGATGGCGGCCACGTCGGCGGGGTCGGGCATCCCGTCGGCCGGGGCGGTCGGGTCCAGGGGCGCGGCGTCGGCCTCGATGAACAGCACGAGAAGCTCGCGCAGCGCCCGCAGGTCGGCGCCTTCCGTCATACTGTCCACCGTCGCCGAGCCCACGCTCACCGGCAGCCCGAGGGAGGGGTCGTTGATGACCAGGTCCTGCACGTCGAGCCGCGCGGGGCCATCGAGGAGTCCCTGGTCGTCCTCGTCCCAGCCGCCGCCGATCGAGGCGCGCTCGACGGAGAACACTGGCATCCGCCCCTCGCGAACCGACAGGCCGGACAGGGACAGCTTGGTTTCGGACTGCCCGATCGCCATGTCGCGCACCAGGCTGATGGCGCCGCGCAACAACTCTGCCTCGGCCTCGGGCGACATCGCCTGCGCCTGCGCGTCGGGGCCGGTCGGCAGCGCGGCGGCCACGTCCATGGTTTCGGCGAAAAAGGCGCGCATCCGCGCCACGTCCAGGCCCTCGCCCTCCGAGTCGAGGCGCAGGGCGCCCAGGTCCACGGCCACCGGCATGTCGGGGCCGCGCGTGCGCAACCCGTCCAGCGTCACCACGGTGCGGCCGTGCGGCGTCTCGCCGATGGGCTCGTCGAATTCGAAATCCATGCCGATGGCGTCGATGGTCACCGATTCCTTGGGGGAGAGATAGACCTCGATGCCGCGAAGACGGGTGGTCGAGTGGTTGTTGCCCAGCTCGTTCTGGCCCATCAGGCGAGCGGTCGTCTTGGTGATCTGTTCCAGGGTGGGCAGGCGGTCGGCGGCAGCCATCAGGCGGATCACCTCCAGCCAGGCGCCCGGCACGCCGCTGTACTCGGCGTCCGACCGTAGCGAGTCGATGGAGATCGTCGCATCGTGCTGGCCGCGCGCGGCCCCAAGGGTATCGGCGGTCAGGGCGATCTCCGCCTCCAGGGTGCCGTCGTCGGCGATCCTGGTGTGCGACCGCGCGGAGCCGGCCGCCAGGGAAATCATCAGCGGTTCGCGCATGTCGTCGTCGATCTGCGCCGACAGCTCGCGCAGCGTCAGGGTGTCCCGGCCCAACTGCGGCACGTCGGGATCGATCTCGCCCTGGACCTCCAGCGTCGCCATCGTCAGTTCGGCGACCGGGCCGCCATCGTGGTAGATCGTCACCGGCCCAGGCACGGTGGCGCGGTACGACACACCGCCGGTGTCGGCATCGGCGGCGTCGACCACGACGTCGCCGAAGCGGATCACCACCGGCTCGCCGGCCGCCGTTCCCGCGCGCATGGTCAGGTCGACGAACAGCACGCGGGCGCCGCCGTCCGGCATCTCCCTGGCGGTGATCGGGCCGTCGGTGGCGATGATGTCGCCCTCGATCAGGGAGCCGAGCAGGCTCAGCGTCCCCACCACCCGCTGGCGCACAAGATGGGCGATGCGGCCGAGCCCCGTGCTCGGGTCGAGGGACCTGTCGAGCACCGGCAGCGGCGGCATGTCGGCCTGCAGGGCCGGCGGCTTCTCGTCAGCCACCGACGGGGCGGGCGAGAGGATCATGGCGCAGCCCAGCATGAGGGCCGTCGCCACGGCGGTCAGCCGGGCCGACGGGTTGCCGGCGAGGCGGGCACGGCCGGAACGGCGGCGGAGGGACGGAGCAGTGCGGCGCATGGCAACCCCCTGTGGGAACCCTTGTGGGAACGCGGTGTCGGCGGGCGAAGACCGCCGGATGGGCCGCATGGTAACCCGATCGCCGGGGTGCGCCAATGACCGCCGCCCGCGAACGCGGGGCTCGGCGCCCCGATCGAACCAAGGATCACCGAATCGTCACGACCGCCCGGCCCAGGAGGTCTCGCGGTCGGTGTCGGGATCACGCGCCGCCACTTCCAGGCGTTCCTCCAGCGCCTGCGCCTCCTGCTGCTTGCGCCACAGCGCGGCATAGCGGCCGCCCAGCGCCAGAAGCTCCTGGTGGGTGCCGGACTCGGCGACGCGGCCCTCGTCCAGCACGACGATGCGGTCGGCGTCGATGACCGTGGACAGGCGGTGGGCGATCACCAGGGTGGTGCGCCCGGCCGACACCTGCCGCAGCGCCGCCTGAATGTCCTTTTCCGTATGGCTGTCGAGCTGGCTGGTGGCCTCGTCGAACAGCAGGATCGCCGGGTCCTTGAGGATCGTCCGCGCGATGGCCACGCGCTGTTTCTCGCCGCCCGACAGCTTCAGGCCGCGCTCGCCGACCATGGTGTCATACCCGGCGGGCAACATGCGGACGAAATCGTGCAGCGACGCCAGCTTGGCCGCCCGCTCGATCTCGTGCGGGTCGGCCTCGGGATGGCCGTAGGCGATGTTGTAGCCGATGGAGTCGTTGAACAGCACCGTGTCCTGCGGCACCACGCCAATGGCCCGGCGCAACGACGCCTGGGTGACCTCGCGCGCGTCCTGGCCGTCGATGGTCACCCGCCCGCCGGTGACGTCGTAGAAGCGGTACAGCAGGCGACCGATGGTGCTCTTGCCGGCACCGGAGGGGCCGACGATGGCCACCGTGCGGCCGGCCGGCACCTCCAGGTCGATGCCGCGCAGCACATCGCGGTCCGGCCCGTAGGCGAAGCGCACCCGCTCGAAGCGAATGGTGCCGCCGGTCACCGTCAGGTCGGGCGCGTCCGGCTTGTCGGCGATCTCGGGCGGCTGGTCGCGCAGCGAGAACATGATCTCCATGTCCACCAACGCCTGCCGGATCTCGCGGTAGACCATGCCGAGGAAGTTCAGCGGGATCGACAACTGCATCAGGTAGGTGTTCACCAGCACGAAGTCGCCCGGCGTCATGGTGCCGGCGACGATGCCGCGCCCGGCCATGGCCATGATCACCACCAGGCCGGCGGCGATGATGGCGCCCTGGCCGATGTTCAGCACCGACAGCGAGCTGTGCGACTTGACGGCGGCGTTCTCATAGGCCGTCAGGGCGCGGTCGAAGCGGCGCGCCTCGTGCTCCTCGTTGCCGAAGTACTTGACGGTCTCGTAGTTCAGCAGGCTGTCGATGGCCTTGGTGTTGGCCTCGGCGTCGTGCTGGTTCATGGTGCGCCGGAACTCCAGCCGCCACGTGGTCACGGCCAGGGTCCAGGCGATGTACAGCGCGATGGTGACGACGATGGCGGCGGCGAAGGTCCAGTCGAACATCCACCACAGGATGGCGCATACCATCGCCAGTTCGATCAGCGCCGGCCCGGCGCGGAAGGCGAACAGCCGCAGCACCACCTCGATGCCGCGCGTGCCGCGCTCAATGACGCGCGACAGGCCGCCGGTCTGGCGGTCCATGTGAAAGCGCAGCGACAAGGCGTGCAGGTGGCGGAAGGTGTCCAGGCCGACCACGTGCATGGCGCGCTCGACCACGCGGGCGAACACCAGGTCGCGCAGCTCGTTGAACAGGATGACGCCGACGCGGGCGAGGCCGTAGGCGAGGATGGCCAGCAGCGGGATGGCCGTGACGGTCGCCGGCACCGACAGGGCGTCCACCGCCTCTTTGTAGAAGATCGGCACATAGACCGTGGCCACCTTGGCCAGCAGCAGCAGGACCATGGCGGCGACCATGCGCGCCTTCAGGCGCGGTTCGCCCTTGGGCCACAGGTGCGGCAGCAACCGGCGCAACACCCGCCCGTCCCCCCGGATGCCGTCGGGCGTCTCGGGCGGCATCGATGTCGGGTGCTTTCTCACGGGCGGGGCTTTCCGGGGGGAGGGAGACGGCGGACCGGCGCGGGCCGGGATCGGCGCGGCCGCTCATGGTGCTTGTCTACCTAGTCCCCGTCGGGGGTTGGCGCAAGACAGTGGGGCGGTTTGGGGCGGCGGTGGGCGGATTCGGCGCCGCCCCCCATGGCGCTGCACCCCCTCCCAACCTCCCCCATAAGTGGGGGAGGAGCAGGCTCACTCCGCCGGCACATAGGTCCCGACGGGTTGCGGTTCGGTGCCGGGGGGGCAAGCGTACCTCAGTTCCATAGCGCGAGGTGGGTTTCCCACTGGTTTGTAGGCAAAGTTACTGTCATCAAGCGCTCGTAGTTCGGAAACCCGTTCTATAATGTTAGATGAGAAACCGTGACCTATTTGCCAACATGACCAAGCGTGTATGTCACCCATTTCTTGTGGGAATTTTGTATTGGCATTGCCAATGGCTGAAGAAAATTGTTCCTGGGTCAAACCGGATGCCGCCGAAAAATCCGCGTCCTTAGCTAAGACAAAACCGAGATCGGCGTGGCGCAAGTCCGTTTCATAAAAGACTGTCCCGGACAAATTTGTTGCAAATAATCTCGCTTGTAGGAAACCCGTATTCGTGAACTCCGCACCTGTTAAGTTTGAGGCTCTTAAGTCAGCGCCAGAAAAGGTCGAATTTTGTATGCGTGAAGTCGCAAAATCAGACTTATACAATTCTGCTTCAAAAAAAATCGTTCGATATATTGAAGATGCGATAAACGAAGCTCCAGACAGTTCCGCATGACCAAAGTCAACATCATTTATTCTTACGCCATCAAAGACAACTTCGTCCATAGTGGCCGATCTGAAGCTGCAGTTACTTATATGTGGTATTTGAGGGTGTACAGATATAGAATCATCTGAAAAAAAGTTCGCCCCGTATAAGTTTGCTCCTTCAAAACTGACGTCATTCAATCTGTAAAACTTGAACTCTGTTTGCCGGAGATCTGCGGCCCGGAAATCTGTTTTCCAAAGCACTGCCCATTGTAATTCTGCTTTGTCTAGTGTAGCATATCCAAAGTGCGCAGAAGATAAGTCTGCATGTTGAAGATGTGCGCCGGACAGGTTGGCACCCTCAAGAATGGCCTCGCTTAAATCCGCATATTCAAAGCTGACGCCACGTAAATCAGCGCCCGCGAGGAAAGAACCTCTAAGATTTGCCCCCCTGTAGATCAATGCCCCTTAGATCAACGTAGGGCAGCCTTCTTATTTGCTCTTGCCTTTCTAGATGCCAGTCGCCCGAAAACTGTGTATTTAACCTATACAATAGCAAGACGCAAGGTCCATCCATTTCCCTTATAGCCTTGTCAATTGAGTTGCCTTCCTTGATATCATCGATGGTTTGAGGGAACAGTACGGAGGGCAAATACTCTTCGCACCATGCTTCGTGGTATTGATAGTAATCATGCTTTTTAATTTCATTCACATCACCTAGCTCAGCGCAGAACTGGGCAGGTATGTTTTTTCTGTCACACCATTTATCTCGAAATAACAAGCGCGCTTCTTTGTGGTTTCTCCAATCTGGCGGCTTGTCGACCAGTTCAAGATTTTCCAGGTTCGCAGTAGCTACTTTCCAAAATCTTACATTCAGGAATTGGTCTCCGAAACTGGAACGGGATGCCCCAACAAAAAAAACAGAAACCATCGCTACAGTAGGAATTAAAGCAATCGCCACTCTTTTCAGTAAGTTAGCCCCTCTATTATTGTTACCTCCAATATTTTTCAATATAAAAGCGCTTCCTATACTAAGGGACGTTGCAACAATGAGGCAAAATCCAATTAGTGATGTCAGAACGACATTGTGCCCAACCATAGAGCGCCACCAAAGAAACGCTAGAAGAGTAGGTGTTGCCGTAAAGGTCAGGAGCAATCCAACTACTTTGAAAAAATAAAAGAAGGGATTGCGCCAATCTCTACAATCAGACCGGGCGCTGAGCGCAATATCATTTATTAGCCAAGGAAAAATCCGCTGACCAAGAGGTTTTCGATCGATAGCGTGTGGCGCTTGGCCAATCTCACGCCACAATTGCATGAGGTGGTAGTGTAGGTTGGAATGCAGGGTTGTGACCAAGAAAGGAGTAATCAGCAAGAAACCTAATGTAGAGATGTCCACGTTGATCAGTGGCAACTCGGTTCGCCGGCGCCCCACTAAGAAGTCTGCGTCTTCGAATTCTACTATGGTGAGCCCAACGAACGCCAGAAAGGCCATCAGGCCTAGCCAGTTGTTGCGGGCGCCGCGCGACAGCGCGTCGATGCGCGCCATCAGGCGTTCGTTCTCGTTGGGGAGCACAGAGACTCGCGCCGGTGTCCGCACCTTGCGCCGGAAGGAATGAATGCCGCGTCGGCTGCCCCCCGCCATCGATCCGCCCCTCTGCCGCCGTCCCACACGTCAAAGTCTCAACCCCCCCGCCTCTGCTGTCAACAGGGCCAACCATCCCCCTTGCCCCCTGCCGTCCGGGCGTGCTTCGATCCGTGGATGCCGTTTCCCGACCGACCGCCCCGCGCCATGTCCCATTTGTTTGCCCCGCCGCCCCATGGTGACCGCCGCCGTGCCCGCATCGGCCTGCTGGGCGGGTCGTTCAATCCGGCGCACGAGGGCCACCGGCACATCAGCCTGATGGCGCTGCGCCGCCTCGCGCTCGATCAGGTGTGGTGGCTGGTCTCGCCCGGCAATCCGCTCAAGACCGGCCAGCCCATGGCGCCGCTGGCCGAGCGTTTGGCCACCGCCCACCGCGAGGCCCAGCACCCGCGCATGGTGCCCACCGATCTGGAGGCGGCGCTCGGCACGCGCTATACCTACGACACGGTCCGTGTCCTGCAACTGCGGTTTCCCCGAGTCCGCTTCGTCTGGCTGATGGGCGCCGACAACATGATGCAGTTGCCGCGCTGGGAGGCATGGGACGCCCTGATGAAAACCGTTCCGGTTGCGGTTTTCGATCGGCCGCAGTATTCTTTGGTGACGGTCCGGGCGCAGGCGGCGCGGCGATTCGCGGCGCATCGCCTGCCGGCTCGGGCCGCGCGCCGGCTGGCGGATGGTCCGCCGCCGGCCTGGGTGTTCCTGCCCATTCGGCGGCACGGGGCCTCGGCCACGGCCATCCGCGAGGGGCGGGGATGGCCCGCGTGAGGACGGCCGGGCACCGTGGTGGCGTTGCGGGCACGGCGAGTCTCATTTCGCCAGGAAAGGACCGAACCATCTCGACCGCATTTGTCGATCCGACGACCCTGGACCACATCGTCGAGACGATCGAATCCAGCTTGGCCGACCACAAGGCCGAGGACGTGGTCCGCATCGACCTGAGGGGCAAGAGCGACTACGCCGATGCCATGCTCATCGCCTCCGGCCAGTCGGCCCGCCATGTGGGCGCCCTGGCCGACCACCTTGTCGAGGCGCTGAAGGCCGAGGGCCAGCGCCCGGCCGTCGAGGGGGCCACCCAGTGCGATTGGGTGCTGATCGACGCCGGCGACGTGGTGGTGCACCTGTTCCGGCCGGAGGTTCGGGCGTTCTACAACCTGGAAAAGATGTGGGGGGCGCCGGCACCGGCGCTTCGGCCCCGCGTTGCCGGGTCGCCCGGGATGATGGCCGGCGCCGTGGTTGGAGCCGCGCCGCTGATGATGGTGGCGTCGCGCTGATCGGCGCCGCCGCTGATGATGGTCGCGTCGCCCTTGCGGGCGCAGCTTCGGGACAGGCCGTGTGAAGCTGCTGTTGATCGCTGTCGGGCGCGCGCGCGCGGGCGCCGAGGCCACGCTGCTGGGCGCCTATGCGAAACGCTTGCGCTGGCCGCTGGACGTGCGCGAGGTCGAGGAGCGACGCCCACTGGCGGCCACCGAGCGGACGGCGCGCGAGGGCCGGCTGCTGCTGGGCGCGGTGCCGGACGGCGCCCACGTGGTGGTGCTGGACGGCGGCGGGCGGGCGCTGTCGAGCGAGGCCTTCGCCGCGCACCTGGGGGCGGTGCGGGACCGGGGTGTCCGCGCGGTGGCCTTTCTCGTTGGCGGGGCCGACGGCCACGACCCGGCGGTGCTGGACCGGGCCGACCTGACCCTGTCGCTCGGCCCCATGACCTGGCCGCACATGCTGGTCCGGCCCATGCTGGCCGAACAGCTCTACCGCGCCCAGGCGATTCTGGACGGCCATCCGTATCATCGGGGGTAGCCGTCCTGGGTGCACGCCGGCCGTTCCTACCGTGTCACGTCCACCACAAGACGCCCGCGCACCTGCCCAGCCATCAGGCGGCCGGCGGCGTCGATGGCCTCTGACAGGCCGACCTCCTGGCTGAGGGCGTCCAGGTGGGCGGCGTCGAGGTCGCGCGCCAGCAGCTCATAGGCCGCCAGCCGCTCCGGCTTGGGCATGTAGACGCTCTCGATGCCGCACAGCTTGACGCCGCGCAGGATGAACGGCGCCACCGAGGACGGCAGGTCCATGCCGCCGGCCAGGCCGCACGAAGCCACGGTGCCGAAGTACTTGGTCTGCGACAGCACATTGGCCAGGGTGTGGCTGCCGACGGCGTCCACCGCGCCGGCCCAGCGTTCCTTGCCCAGCGGCTTGGCCGCGTCGGCGTACTCGGCGCGGTCCATGATGTCGGTCGCACCCAGGCCCTTGAGGTAGTCGGCCTCGCCGGTGCGGCCGGTCAGGGCCACCACCTCGAACCCCTGCTTGGCCAGCAGGGAAATGGCCACACCGCCGACGCCGCCGCTGGCGCCGGTGACCAGAACGGGTCCCTTGTCTGGCGTCACGCCCTGACGCGTCAGTTCCAACACCGCCAGCGCGGCGGTGTAGCCCGCCGTGCCGATGGCCATGGCCTGCGCCGGGGTGAAGGCGGCGGGCAGTGGCACCAGCCAGTCGCCCGGCACGCGGGCCACGGCGCCCAGGCCGCCCCAGCGGGTCTCGCCCAGGCCCCAGCCGTTCAGCACCACGGCATCGCCCGGCTTGAAGTCGGCATGGGCGCTGTCGGTGACCGTGCCGGCGAAGTCGATGCCCGGGATCATGGGCCAGGACCGTACCACGGGACCCTTGCCGGTGATGGCCAGGCCGTCCTTGTAGTTCAGCGTGGAATGGCTGACCGCGACGGTGACGTCGCCCTCGGGCAGGTCGGCCTCGTCGACCTCGGTCACGGCGGCGCTGGTGGACTTGTCCTCGTTGCGGGTCAGCAGAATGGCCTTGAACATGCGGTCTCCTCCCGGGATGGCTGGTTTGTCGTTTGCGCCACCTTTACCAGCCCGGCCCGGGGGCCGTCATCCCTCATCGGGCCTTCGCCCGCATGGCCTGCCTCAGCGGATCCGTTGCAGGATCAGGACGCAGTCGGGGCGGTCGATCTGCTGTTGCACGCACAGGGAATGGGTCAACTGCAACGTGGCCGGCTCCAGCAGGCGCCAGACCCACAACTCGCCAGGGGGCTGGGGTCCCCGATTGCCTTGGTGCGTGTCGTAGTGCTCCCGCACCTCCAGGCGCAGCCACTGGCCCTCGGTGAACCACACGCCGGCGATCCAGGTGTAGCCGCTGGACGGGCCCACTTGCAGGCCAAGCGACTTCTGAAAGGTGCCGTCCGGATTGAACAGGTATTCCATGCCGATGAGGGCGCCGCTGGACGGATCCATGCCCTGGCCCTGCCATGCGCCGACCAGCTCCTGCTGCGCCTGGGCCTGGGCGGGTCCGAGCCACAGGGCCAGAGCGAGACTGACAATGAGTCGCAAAGCCGTCGCCTGACCGGCGGCGCTCACCGATGTCCCAGGCATCCGCGTGTCCCCCTTGCCCGACGTGATCCGGTGGCGCCGATACATGGCCGACCGTCAGGACAAGAGTGGGCGCGGAATGGGACGCGAATGAGGCGCAGAGGCGGGACCGTGTGTCTCAGCTTTTCGCCACGTGCACCGGGACGGGCTCCGCGGCCAGCGGCTCGCGGCCCCGGATGACGTCGGCCAGCTTCTCGGCGACCATGATCGTCGCCGGCGTCAGGGCGCCGGAAACAAGGCTGGGCATGATCGAGGCGTCGATCACCCGTAGGCCCTCGACGCCATGCACGCGGCCCTGGGTGTCGACCACGGCCATGGGGTCGCTGTCCGGCCCCATGGCGCACGTGCCGGCGGGATGCGCGGCGCTCTGCACGCTGCGGCGCACCCAGGCGTCGATGTCGTCGTCGCTGGTCACGTCCGGGCCGGGGGCCAGTTCACCGTCGTTGAACGGGGCGAAGGCCGCCTGGGCCATGATCTCGCGGGTCAGCTTGACCGCCTCGCGCATCTCGCGCCGGTCGCGTTCGGTGGACAGATAGTTCACCTGCACCCGCGCCCGGTGCTCCGGGTTGGTCGAGTAGGGCACGACGCGCCCCCGGCTTTCCGGCCGCAGCAGGGCGACCTGGGCCTGATAGCCGTGCATCGCCTGCAGGCCGCCGGCGTCCGGGGCGGTCACGCCGGGCATCATCTGGATGTGGACGTTCGGGTGCGGCTCGCCGGCTTCGGTGCGGATGAAGCCGCCGGCCTCGACATGGTTGGTGGCCCCCAGGCCGGTGCCGCGCGTGGCCCATTCCAGGCCGATGGCCGCCCTGCGCATCAGGGACTGCGTGCCGTGCAACGTCTGCGGCGTCTTGCATCGGTACTGGAGGTGCACCTCCGGGTGGTCCTGCAGGTTGGCGCCGACCCCGGGCAGCGCCGAGACCACGGGGATCTCCAGGTCCTCCAGGATCCGCGGGTCGCCGAGGCCCGACAGCATCAGCAGCAGGGGCGAGTTGATGGCACCCAACGTGATGATGATCTCGCGGTTGACGCGCAGCTTGCGCTCGCCCTTGGGGGTTTCGACGTCAACCCCCATGGCCCGGCCCTTGCTGTTGAACAGCACGGTGCAGGCCAGGGTGCGGCTCAGGAACGACAGGTTGACCCGGCGCAGCACCGGCTTCAGGTAGGCATCGGCGGCGGAACAACGCCGGCCCTGGCCCACGGTCATGTCCAGCGGCCCGACGCCGTCCGGGTGCTCCCCGTTCAAGTCGTCGGAGCGGTCGTATCCGGCCTGCTGGCCGGCCTCGATGAAGGCGTCGTACAGCGGCGTCCAGCGGCTGCCGCGCGTGACCTTCAGCGGTCCGCCCCGGCCGTGATAGGGGCTGTCGCCGATCTGCGGGAAGTCCTCGGCCTTCTTGAAGTACGGCAGGCAGTGGGCATAGCCCCAGGTCGGGTCGCCCGTCTCGGCGGCCCAGCGTTCATAGTCCAGGGCATGGCCGCGCGCGTAGACCATGCGGTCCAGCGAACTGGACCCGCCCCACACCTTGCCGCGCGGCAGGGCGATGGCGCGGTTGTCGGCACAGGGTTCGGGTTCGGTGCGGTGGCCCCAACTCGCGGCGTTCAATCCGCGCGGCGCGGCGACGGTCGCCGGCATGTGAAGGGCGGGATTCCAGTCGCGGCCGCCGGCCTCGACCAACAGCACCGAGACGCCCGGATCCTCGCTGAGACGGTTGGCAAGAACGCATCCGGCCGAACCGGCGCCGATGATGATGTAGTCATAGCTGCCAATGGGGGTGGTCATCAGTAGGGGGCCTCCGCGCGACCGGTTCGACAGGGATGCTCGTGCGCCGGGGGACGTGTTCGGTGGCGGTGCGCCCGCGCCCGGTCCCCGCAAGAGCGTCAGGGAATACCGCGACACGGCAGCGCGCTCAAGCGCGCGTGCGGGGGGCTGTGCGGAGGTGCGGGGACTTGGGTCGCGTTCTGCCGGCGGGCGTGGCCGATTCTTATTGCGAGGGCGAAGTGTCGGGCGGACAATCATCTCGGGGGGCGCCCGTCCACACGGGGCTGAATCGCCATGATACCGCGGACCGACATCGGGGAACGGAGCACGCGCCATGGATCACGACCGCCGCGACTTGCCGCGCTGGCATCTGTCGGAAGAGGCCACACTCATTCTGGACTCGGACTATGACGTCCGCTGTCCGTTGCGAGACATTTCCGGATCCGGTGCCGCCGTGACCACGGACCTGAAGCCAGAGGCTGGTGACGAGGCGATCATTTACGTGCGCTCGCTGGGGCGCTTCAGGGCGAAGGTCGCGCGCGTGGGCGACGACCACGTGGCGTTCCGGTTCCTGATCGAGGACGAACGCCAGATCATCCTTCTGGAGCGTCTGGAGCGCCGTCTTCTGCAGCAAGAGCAGGAGGGCGGCCAGGCCAAGGGCGCCGATCTCGAACCGCTGGCGCACTGAACGCAGAACGCGCAGAACGCCGGGCGACGCGGCGCGCCTCTTGCCCCGCCGGCGGTGGGTCTCCACGTGACCGGGAGCGATCCGTTGCGACTCGGCCCCGTTTCGACTCGGTGAGGAGGCCGCACTCCATGGGCCTGTTGATTGATGGCGTCTGGCACGACCAGTGGTACGACACGCGCTCCACCGGGGGCCGGTTCCAGCGCCAGGACAGCGCGTTCCGGGATTGGGTCTCGGCCGACGGGTCGACCCGCTTTCCCGCCGAGGCTGGGCGGTATCATCTCTATGTCTCGCTGGCGTGCCCGTGGGCGCACCGCACCCTGATCTTCCGGGTCCTGAAGGGGTTGGAGGACGCGGTGTCCGTGTCGGTCGTCGATCCGCTGATGCTGGAGAACGGCTGGGAGCTGCCCGAAGGGGCCGACCCGGTCAACGGCGCCCGGTATCTGCACGAGATCTATACGCGCGCCAAACCGGACTATACAGGCCGGGTCACCGTGCCCGTGCTGTGGGATCGAACGACCGGCACCATCGTCAGCAACGAAAGCGCCGACATCATCCGCATGTTCAATCACGGCTGCGGCGATCTGGCGTCGGGACCGGATTTCTGCCCCCAGGCGCTGCGCCCGCGCATCGACGAGGTGAATGCGTGGCTCTATGACACGCTCAACAACGGCGTCTACAAGGCCGGATTCGCCACCACCCAAGAGGCCTACGAGGAGGCCGTCGTCGCGCTGTTCGAAACACTCGACGCTCTCGACCGCCTGTTGGCGACGCACCGCTATCTGGCCGGCGAGGTCCTCACCGAGGCCGACTGGCGCGCCTTCACCACCCTGATCCGCTTCGACGCCGTCTATCATGGGCACTTCAAGTGCAACCTGCGGCGCATCGAGGACTATCCGCACATCGCCGGATACTTGCGCGAGCTGTACCAGGTGCCGGGTGTGGCGGCGACCGTGGACATGACGCACATCAAGACCCACTACTACGGCAGCCACGGGACCATCAATCCGACCGGCATCGTGCCGCTGGGGCCGGTGGTGGACTACATGACGCCGCACGGGCGGGAGCGGCTGAGGGCGGCTTGACGGCCGCGCCCCGGCCCTGTCTGATCCGCGCGTCGGAGTCGGGCAGCAGAGGGCGACCGTTGTGGCAGGCGAAACCATCACGTTTGACGATTTCCTGAAGGTGGATGTCCGCGTCGGGCGCGTGCTGTCCGCCGAGCCGTTCCCCGAGGCACGCAAGCCGGCCTATAAGTTGCGCATCGACTTCGGCCCGGAGATCGGCGAGCGCCGCTCGTCCGCCCAGATCACCGAGCACTACACGCCGGAGACCCTGGTTGGCCGGCAGGTCGCGGCGGTCGTCAACTTCCCGCCCAAGCAGATCGGCCCGTTCAAGAGCGAGTGCCTGGTGCTCGGCTTCACCGACGCCGAGGGCAAGGTGGTGCTGCTCGGCCCCGACCAGGACGTGCCCCTGGGCGGGCGGATGCACTGACGGCGAGGTGAGTGGTGCTCCCCTGGCTCGCGCTTTTGTTGGTGTTCCAGTTGGCGGGGGAGGCCGTGCGCCACGCCCTGGGCCTGCCCGTGCCGGGGCCGGTGATCGGGATGCTCGGGCTGCTGCTGGCGCTGGGCGCGCGCGGTGCCTGGGGGCGCGCGGCCGAGGCGGTGCCGGAGGGGCTGGAGCGGGTGACGTCGGCCTTGCTGGGCCATCTGTCGCTGCTGTTCGTGCCGGCCGGCGTGGGCGTGATGACCCACCTGTCCCTGCTGGCCACCGAGGCGGTGCCGCTGGCCGTGGCGCTGATCGGCAGCACCCTGGCGGCCATCGCGGCCGGCGGGGTCCTGATGGTGCGGCTGGAGCGGCGGCCATGATCGACGATCTGTCCGACATCTGGGTCTATCTGGCGCGCGACCCGCTGTTCGGCCTGACCCTGACCATCGTGGCGTATCTGGCCGCAGACCGGGTGTACCGGCGCCTAGCGATGCATCCGCTGGCCAATCCGGTGCTGTGGTCGGTGATCGTGCTGGCCGGGGTGCTGTGGGCCACCGGCATTCCCTATGACCGCTATTTCGAGGGCGCGCAGTTCGTCCACGTGCTGCTCGGCCCGGCGACGGTGGCGCTGGCGGTGCCGCTGTACCGGGCGCTGGGGACGCTGCGGCAGAGTTGGCACGGCATCGCCCTGGCCCTGCCGGTGTCGGTGGTGGTGGCCTCGCTGGGCGCCGTCGGCCTCGCCGTGTTGTTCGGCGCCGAGGACGTCTCGGTAGCGTCCGTGGCGCCGAAGGCGGTGACCACGCCCATCGCCATGGGCATCAGCGAACGCATCGGCGGCCTGCCGTCGCTGACCGCCGTGCTGGTGATCCTGACCGGGATTCTCGGTGCCGTGCTGGGGCCACCGCTGCTGACCCTGCTGAAGGTGCGCGACCCGAAGGCGCGCGGCATCGCCCTGGGCGCCGCCGCGCACGGCATCGGCACCGCCCGGGCCTTCAACGAAAGCCCGGAGACCGGCGCCCACGCCAGCCTGGCCATGGGCCTGGCCGGCGTGCTGACGGCGGTGCTGTTGCCGCTGGTGTGGTGAGGGGCCTTACGCCGGGTCGACGTAGCCGACCACGCCTTCGTAGGTGAAGGTGTTGTTGGCGTCGACGACCGAGTCCTTTTCGGTCTCGCTAGCCGTGTAGAAATGGGTTTGGGTTTGCGTATTGTAGAACCGATGCAGGGCCACGTCGTTGCTGTCGGGGTCCTCGTGGACGTGGTAGGCCACGCCTTCATCATTGAATTGCGGTAGGGTCTCGTTCACGCGCGCCCGCTCCGTCTCGCTGGTGGTGTAGAAGTGCGTGCCGGTGCTGGTGTTATAGAAACGGAACAGCGGCGTGGAGTCGGGGTCCGATTCCGGTGTGCTTTGATAGGCGACGCCTTCGTAATCGAATTGAAGGTAGTCTGTGGCAACGTCCTGCGCTTCGTCGAAGGTCCCCGAGTAGAAGTGCGTGCCTGTCGCTTCATTGTAGAAGCGATAGATCGCGTCCTGGACCTCCTGCGGCAGATCGTCCGGCCCATCGGCAAAGGTCGGCAGGCCGTCGCCGCCCTCGAAGTCGATGCTGTCGTCAAAGTCCTCGGTGGTGCTGAGCGGATGCTGGCCGTCCGCCGGCAGAATCTGCACGCCCACATCGCCGAAGTTGAGGAAGGTGCCGAGACCGAGCTGGTCCACCCCGACCACCGGGTCGTACAGGGGCACGCGGGCCGCAGCCTGCACCGATCCGGCGCCAATGCCGCCAATGGTCAGCGTATCCTGCGGCTCGAAATCCGTGATCTGGATAATGCGGGCGAAGTCGTCCAACACCGACGGCACACGGAGGTCGACGATGTCGATTGTGTTGTCCGGTGGATCGCCGATGACGCTGGCGCCGATGACGTAGTGATCGGCACCGGCCTGGCCGCTTTGCCGGAGGTCGCCGTCGCCCTTGATGAAGGCGACGATCTGGTTTGCGGCCATGGACTCAAGCACAACCAGATCGTCGCCGGGACCGCCGGCCAGGGCGGGCGGTGTCCCATAGGCGCCGCCGTTTCGCACCGTGACCTGGTCTGATCCAGCGGCGCCGAAGGCCGAGCCTCCGTCGACCGTGATGACGTTGTTCCCCGGGCTGCCGATGACCTGCTGTGCGGCGCCGTCCCAGCCCTCGGTATCGCCGACGAGCTGGTAGACTCCGTTGCTGATCTCGATCGCCATAGTGTGCCTCCCTACAGGGTTTGCGTGGTGTAAGCGTCTTTCCAACCAACGGGACGTAATAAGTAAGAAGAGTCATGGCAACCCAATCAAAGTTAAAGACGATAGAAACGATTTATGTATGTCATTTTCCTGCACGAAATGTGTGGAATTTAACTTTTCCAAGCGCTGATACCGGTGCGCATATTTTGACAATTTTCGACTGAGGTGCTCCCCTGTCACCGGCGATCATGCAACGGTGGCCGCGTCAGAGCAGAGACCGAGCCGCACGGCACCGGCCGCGCCCCTTTCCCTGTTGACCCCACCCCGCCCGGGGCCTATGACCGTCGGCGGGCCACGACCCCCCAACGGGTCGCAGCCCTTCTGCAAGGAAGGGAGGCAACATGACCGCACCGCAGAAACCGGCCACCCGGCCGTCGAACCCCAATTTCTCCTCTGGTCCCTGCGCCAAGCGCCCCGGCTGGTATCCCACCGCCCTGGCCGACGCCCTGGTGGGCCGCTCGCACCGCTCCAAGCCCGGCAAGGCGCGCATCAACGACGTGATGGCCAAGAGCCGCGCGCTGCTCGGCCTGCCCGACGACTACCGCATCGGCATCGTCCCGGCCTCCGACACCGGCGCCGTCGAAATGGCGCTGTGGTCGATGTTCGGCGCGCGCGGCGTCGACCTGCTGGCCTGGGAAAGCTTCGGCGCCGGCTGGGTGACCGACGTCGTCAAGCAGCTCAAGCTGTCCGACACCCGGACGCTGGATGCGCCCTACGGCGCGCTGCCGGACCTGTCGCGGGTCGATTTCAACCGCGACGTGGTGTTCACCTGGAACGGCACGACCTCTGGCGTGTGCGTGCCGAATGGCGACTGGATCCCGGCCGACCGCGACGGCCTGACCATCTGCGACGCCACCTCGGCGGCCTTCGCCATGGACCTGCCGTGGGACAAGCTCGACGTGACGACGTACTCCTGGCAGAAGGTGCTGGGCGGCGAGGCCCAGCACGGCGTGCTGATCCTGTCGCCGCGCGCGGTCGAGCGCCTGGAGTCATACACCCCGCCGTGGCCGCTGCCGAAGATCTTCCGCATGACCAAGGGCGGCAAGCTCAACGAGGGCATCTTCAAGGGCGAGACCATCAATACGCCGTCCATGCTGGCGGTCGAGGACGCGCTGGATGCCCTGAACTGGGCCGAGCAGATCGGCGGCCTGCCGGCGCTGATGGCGCGGACCCGAGCCAACCTGACGGCCGTCGAGGACTGGGTCACCCGCACCGACTGGGTGGATTTCCTGGCCGGCGATCCGGCGTCGCGCTCCTCCACGTCGATCTGCCTGAAGGTCGTGGCCGACTGGTTCACCGCCCTGCCCGAGGACGCCCAGGCCAAGGCCGCCAAGCGCATGGTGGCCCTGCTGGACGAAGAAGGCGTGGCCTTTGACGTCGGCGCCTACCGCGATGCGCCGGCCGGCCTGCGGCTGTGGGGTGGGGCGACGGTCGAGACCGACGACATGGAGGCCCTGCTGCCCTGGCTCGACTGGGCGGCGGCGACCGTTCAGGCGGAGATGGCCAGCGCCTGATCCCGGTTCCGTATTCCCAAATCCCAGCGGCATGACGAAGGCGGGTGGCCGATCCTGACACCCGCCACCATGCCCCCGAACCGAAAGGACTTCACCATGCCCAAGGTGCTGGTGAGCGACAAACTCAGCCCGCGCGCGGTTGATATCTTCAAGGGGCGCGGCATCGAGGTGGACGTCAAGACCGGGTTGAAGCCCGAGGAGCTGATCGCCATCATCGGCGACTACGATGGCTTGGCCATCCGCTCGGCGACCAAGGTCACCCAGGAGGTGCTCGACGCCGCCACCAACCTGAAGGTGGTCGGCCGCGCCGGCATCGGTGTCGACAACGTCGACATTCCCGCCGCCACGCAGAAGGGCGTGGTGGTCATGAACACGCCCTACGGCAATGCCATCACCACCGCCGAGCACGCCATCGCCATGATGTTCGCGCTGGCCCGCCAGATTCCGCAGGCCAACGCGTCGACCCACGCCGGCAAGTGGGAAAAGAGCAAGTTCATGGGCGCCGAGCTGACCGGCAAGACCCTGGGCCTTATCGGCTGCGGCAACATCGGCTCCATCGTCGCCGAGCGGGCCGTCGGCCTGCGCATGAAGGTGATCGCCTACGACCCGTTCCTGTCGCCGGAACGCGCCGTCGACCTGGGTGTCGAGAAGGTCGAACTGGACGACCTGATCCGCCGCGCCGACATCATCAGCCTGCATACCCCGCTGACCGACAAGACCCGCAACATCCTCAGCGCCGAGGCCATCGGCCGCATGAAACCCGGGGTGCGCATCATCAACTGCGCGCGCGGCGGCCTGATCGACGAGGCGGCGCTGAAGGACGCGCTTGACAGCGGCCACGTCGCGGGCGCGGCGCTGGACGTGTTCGAGACCGAGCCGGCCAAGGAGCATCCCCTGTTCGGCCACGAGAACGTGGTCTGCACGCCGCACCTGGGCGCCTCGACCAGCGAAGCGCAGGAAAACGTGGCCCTGCAGGTGGCCGAGCAGATCAGCGACTACCTGCTGACCGGCGCCGTCACCAACGCGCTCAACATGCCGGCGGTCACGGCCGAGGAGGCGCCGCGCCTGCGCCCCTACATGAAACTGTGCACGCAACTGGGCGGCTTCGCCGGTCAGATCACCGAAAGCGGCCTGAAGTCCGTGCGCATCGAGTACCAGGGCGACGTCGCCAGCCTGAACACCCGCCCTCTGACGTCGACGATGCTGCAGGGCCTGCTGTCGCCCCTGCTCGAATCCGTCAACATGGTCAGTGCGCCGGTCATCGCCCGCGAGCGCGGCATCGAGGTCAAGGTCACCAAGAGCGAAAGCTGCCGCGACTACCACAGCCTGATCCGGCTGGAGGTCACCACCGAGCGCCAGACCCGCAGCGTCGAGGGCACCCTGTTCGGCGATTCCCTGCCGCGCATCGTGCGCATCAACGACATCGCCGTCGAGGCGGAGTTGGGGCCGGACATGCTGTACCTGGTCAACGAGGACAAGCCCGGCTTCATCGGTAGCCTGGGCACCGCCATCGGCGACGCCGGCGTCAACATCGCCTCGTTCCACCTGGGCCGGACGGACGCCGGGGGCCAGGCCATCTGCCTGGTGCAGGTGGACGGCCCGGTGCCCGCCGAGGGCCTGGAGGCGGTGCGCGCCCTGCCGCACGTGGTGCAGGCCAAGCCGCTGCGGTTTTAGGCCCCCGTTTGGAAGGCATGAACCTAAGGGGAAATCCTGAAGCCCACCGAATGCGTTCTCGTTTGGCAGTTAACGACTTCGCAGGGTTTTGGGGTTTCCTTAGCTTTAGTTCTTATAGGGGTTTATTCTCTTTCATTGATAAGGCGACAAATAATCTTTTAAGGCAGACGACATTTCAAGATCATGGTACAGCGAACGTGGGAAAAAATCGCGCATAATATCTTCTGCCGCTATTCCGGCTGAAGAAGCGAAATATAATGAATTATTTCTAAGAGAAATCATATTTCTTATGCAAAAGTTGCGAACAGAATCAAGATCTTTAATGCGCTCGCATGTTCTTGTATAATTTATCGCAAAAGTTGTCGTTGCGTCAAGAGATCTTTCAATTTTATCGTACAGCTTACTGGTCATATTTCTTACGGTTTCAGGCACCATAGTTTTTCCTGTTACAACGGCATAGAAGCAATAAACATCCTCCTTCTCCATTCTTCCTGACTCATTGAATGCATCTCCCACAATTCTCTGAGTAATAAGAACAGAATCATGTGCTCCTACTATATATTTTTCGCCACTGTCTGTATTGGTAATTCTCTCGTATCCCTGGCCTTCGGGGGCGCTTCGCATCCCAACGTAAAACTTATGGTCATTAGCGCGCCCTTGTTCAGAGAACTGCACAACACTCAAAGTGAATCCGGAGATCTGAACAGAAATTGGGAAATTACCTAAATTGTGGATCTCAAATACAACGGACCTTGGGTTCTCAACAAACCGCATACTGCCATCTTTGACATCGATTGAAGGCATCAGTAGATTCGCCATATCTAGAATATACTTATCTCTTTGAATATCATAAAAAGAAAGGCCGCCAACAACGGCCATTATCGCCATCGTAACGGTTCCAATGGCGACAAAAATACTACTAGATTTTCCGTTTCTAAAGGAAAAAGCAATTATCGCTATGCCAAAAAAAATAAGTGACACCAAAACAAAATTGTACAACATCACAAAACCTCCGTTTGACAAGCTATGGATAATGCTTGCATTCTCAATACGCGTTGTCAACCCTATATTGATGCCGCCCAAGGCGATGGTTGTTTTGCGGGAAGGAACGTTGCTTACCGCCAAGTATCATCAGCCGCCTTGTACCTTTCTCGCAGTTTCAGCAATCCGTCACCCGAGCGTCATCAGGGTGGAACGGATTGCCCCCTATTGGACCTCCTCGTTCTCAAATTGGGAGGGTCCTCATGCGGTCTTATGCTTCCCTGCTCGGTGGCGTGGCCACCGCCACCCTGTGCCTCGGTTGTGCCGCGCCGGCCGTCGCCCAGAGCGACGCCCAGGAGTTCTCGGCGACGGTGGAAGGCCACACCGTCATCCCGGCCTACAGCTTCGTGGTACGGCGGGCCGGCGACCCCGTCCCGTTTAGCCTGCCTGGCGGGTCAAACAGGACACGTCAACGGCTCAATGCGGCGCTGGCGGGCAACGTGAAGCAGACCGTGGCACCGTTGCCGAGGGTGCTTTCGATCCAGATGCGCCCGCCGTGCCGTTCCACGATCCGCTTGCAGATGGCCAGGCCGATCCCCGTGCCCTCGTACTGATCGCGGCTGTGCAGCCGCTGGAAGATCTCGAAGACCCGGTCGTGGTACTGCGGCTCCACGCCGATGCCGTTGTCGGCGACCCGGAACGTCGCGGTGCCTTTCTCGACAGTGGCGGAGATCGCCACCTCGGGCACGCGGTCGGGCCGGCGATACTTCAGGCTGTTGCCGACGAGGTTCTGGAACACCTGCGTCAGGTGCTGTTGGTTGGCGAGCACCGACGGCAGCCCGGCGTAGGTGATGAGGGCGCCGGTTTCCTTGATGGCGGCCCCCAGGTTGTCCAGCGCGTCCTCAAGAGCGTCTTCCGACTCCGCGTCACCGGTCGGCCGAGACGCCGCGTCGATCCGGGTAAAGGTGAGGAGGTCCGTCAGGAGGGCGTCCATGCGTTTCGCGCCCTCGAAGATGAAGCCCATGTACTCCCTGGTCTCGGCTGTCAGGGCGGCGCCGAGTCTGCGCTCGAGCAGTTGGATGTAGCTCGCCACCATGCGCAACGGTTCGCGGAGATCGTGCGAGGCCACGTAGGCGAACTTCTGCAGGTCGTCCAAGGAATGACGCAATGCCTGTTCTGTTTCCCTCTGGTCCCGGGTGAAGACGGCGGCCGAGAACAGGGCCAAAAAAACGATGGAAATGGTGGCGACGAGCGAAAACAGCGCAATGAACTGCCACATCACTGCCACGCGCTGCGTGATGTCCTCGCCGGTCCGCGTGAGGATGTCTTCGAACACATCACCGATGACGTTGAGGTCGGTCAGGCTGTCCTCAAGGCGCACGATCAGCCAGAGTTGGTCGATCGGAATGCCGGGGGTGGCCTCCGGCTTCGCCGCGCCCCGGACCACCTCGGAATAGCTCAGCGCCGACAGCGTCCGGCCCGCGTCGCTGGCGACGATGTCCTCGAACAACGCGTCACCTTCGAGAAGTTTCGCTTTCGTGGCCAGCCAGGCTTGGTAGAGCCGATCCGTCCGCTCGGCCAGATCCTCGCCGAGAACCCAATTCTGGTCGCCCGATCGCAGATCGCCGAGAACCCTGTCAAACGCGTCGAGCTGCCGCACCCACGCGTCGTGCGTGATTTCGGGGTCGTGAATGGAAAAATGGCGCCGGGTCGCCGAGTCCAGTTTGTACCAGGTCGAAATCGCGCGCTGGGAATTGTCCTGCACATCCTCGATGGTCAAAACGGAAAAGGTGGCCAGGGCGACGGTCAGCACCACCAGAAGGAATGGCGCGACCACCGAAAAGACGATGGCCCGGAAATACCTGACCCCGCTCCGATCGGTCAGCACGAGGTTTAACAGTTCTTTTGGTGTCATCATTGGACGAACCGCCCTCAGGGGACCGGTTCGGCCGCGAAGCGCGCGCGCTGCAGGTCCAGGTGAAGGCCCATCGCCGCCTGTTCTGCCGTCGCGTTGCCGACCATGATGCGCTGGATCCATCCGGACCCGACCATCATCATCTCGGGCAGGCGGGGGTGGGCCGGTGTGGTGCGGCCGAAGGCGTTCAGCCATCGGAGCAGTCGCGGGTAGTAGTCGCTCCTTTCGACGTTGTGCCAGATGCTCTTGACGGGCGGCGCCCCGCCGGCGCGGGCGTAGATCGCCGCGCCCTCGCCCAGGGTCGCCCAGGTCAGGAAGCGCGCCGCCGCCCTCTTGTGCGCCGAGGCGCGATTGATGGCCAGATTGATGGTGTGCATGTAGTTGGCCCGCGTCACCGTCCCGTCGGCGGTCCGGACCCCGGGCGGCGGCGCGATCTCGAACCTGTCGTGGACCTTAGGGGACCGCTCCTCATCCATCAGGACCGGGTAGAAGGCGTTCCACTGGATGGCCATGGCGACCTCGCCGCGCTGGATCGTGGCAGCCACTTGCGGGTATTCGGCGAACGCCGATTCCGGTGGCAGAACCCCATCGCGGGCCAGGGTTTCGAACGTGCGCAGGCTTTCTTGCAGGCGCGCCCGGTCGTCCCGGGTCATGGGCGCAAACACATCGACCCCGGCAGACCAGATGTTTTGCAGCGCCGCGCAGAAGGTCCACACCTCATACTTCCCCTGCATGATGGTCCCGTAGCGGGTCGGCGAGTCAGGGTTGAGGGCGCGGGTGAACTGCTTGGCGAGGGCTTCGTAGTCGGCCCAGGTGTCCGGCGGATCGGCGATCAGGTCCTTCCGGTAGTACAGCAGAAACTGGCTCATGTCGGTCGGGATCATGTAGGTCCGGCCGTCCGGGTGGCGCACCGCGTCCAGGGCGATCGGCAGCAGGGAGTCCAGGGACAAGCGGCTCCCGTCGGGCGCCGTCATGACCTCGCGCTCGGCAAGGTAGCCGTCGAGCGGTTCCAGGTAGCGATCGATCCGCCCCAGATGCAGCGAGAACGGGTGCACGATGTCCGGCGTATCGCGGCCGGAGATCAGACCGATTTCCAGCTTGTCGAAGTATCCGACCCGGTTGAGCGCCGTGGTTTCCACCTCGATGCCCGTTGTGTCGGCGTAATGCGTGTTCCAATAACGCGCGGTCGGAACCATGGCCGCCGACTCCGGCCCCTCGAACATCTGCACCGTGATTCGGACCCGGCCACCGTCCTCATCGCCGCCCCCCTCGGCGACGGTCATGCCGACAACAACAAGGAGTGCAAGCACGCACAACGACACGATCGTGCCGGCCACGAACACCCGTTTCTGATCGCCGCGCGGCCTTCCAAATCGCATGTTAATCCTTTTACCGGACCTTTCCCGAGTGCCGCACTGACTTGACTCTGATGATAACGGATCGGGCTCCATTCCAGAACCCGGAACCGCAGTCTGGCCCGCCGCGATTTGATCTTAAATGGTTACGAGGCCGCGCGCATTTTCTGGCGCGTTTTTGACGTCCGTAACGTCTGCGCCAGCCACTCCCCACCTGGCCGGTGACGCTATGCGGCCGCCCTGGTGTCGACGTACCGGCCCAGGCGCACCGCCGTCATGCCCTTGTGCAGGCGCCGTGAGGGCATGACCAGCACGCAGTCGTCGAACGGGGTGACGACGGGCTCATCGCCGTCGTGGGCGATCACGGTGCCGGCGCGCGCCAGCACCTCCAGGCCGACGAAAGGCTGCGCGAAGCGGAACGCGTCGGTCCGGATGGTCACCGCCTCGGTCACCTCGATGGCCCGTTGCGGCGGCGGCGGGTCGGTGGGCAGGCGCGCCCGCGCGACGGCGGGGTCGATGGTGCCGGTGGCCAGCAGGAACCGCATCAGCACCTCTCGGGCCACGGCGGCGCTGGCGCGCTCCCAGTGTTGGCCGCATTCCACCAGCAGCGCGGCGCGTCTGGATCCGGGATCACCAAACGCGCCGTAGTCCCGCATCCGCGTGCCGGCCGCGTGTCCGGCATCCCGAACGATCAGCGCCGGGGTGCCGACGGCCTCGGCCAGCGCCTGACCCTTGTCGAGCGGACCGGCCAGCGCCAGCGGCGGGTTGGGGTGGTGCATCGAATGGAGGTCCAGCAGCAGGTCGACCGTATCCACCAGGGGCCGGAGGGAGCGCGCGCGGGCCAGTTCCACGCTCTGGCGGGGGCCGTCCAGCACCTCGGGCGACCACACGCGGTTGAAATCCTCGTCGACGTACCGGGACGCGCTCGGGTCGGCGGGGTCGAAGCGGCCGAACGCCGACACGTTGACGAAGGCCAGCGTCAGGCGCCCGCGAACGGGGCGGATCCGCTCGCGAAACAACCAGTCCAGGGCCAGGGCGCCGCACAATTCATTGCCGTGCACCAGGGCCGAGACCATGACATGGGGGCCGGGCTGGCCGGACTCGAACGACGTGGCATACGGGATGCCCGTGTTGCCTTCGCGGTACGGCGAGATGTCGGGGGGACTCAACTCGACGGGGTAGTCCAGGGTCGTCACAGCGGCACACATCAAAACAGAATCGGCCAAACGCCGGCGTCACGGCGCCGGGTCGGACGCCACCAGGGCAAGGTGGGGGCGAAAGGTATCCAGAACCCGCGCGTAGAGGTCGCGCTTGAACGGGACGATCAGATCGATCACGCGCTCGGGCGGCACCCATCTCCAGGCGGAGAACTCGGGGTGGGCGGTGTCCAGCCGCACGTCCTCGTCGCGCCCCAGAAACCGCATCAGGAACCACTTCTGTTCCTGGCCCCGGTAGCGGCCGCCCCACAGGTGTCCCCGCAGGTCTTCCGGCAGGTCGTAGCGCAACCATGTCGGCGACTCGGCGACCACGGCGGTCAGGCGCGGCGGGATGCCCGTTTCCTCCTCCAGTTCGCGCAAGGCGGTCTGAAGCGGATCCTCGCCCGCGTCAATGCCGCCTTGGGGCATCTGCCAGGCGTCGCTCTTGAAATCGATCCGCTGCGCGACAAAGACGAGTCCGTCCGGATTCATCAGCATGATGCCGACGCCGCGCCGGTACCCCTGTGTGGCGGTCGCCGACTCACCCATGGCGTGCCGCGCCGTCCTGGGTGGCGACCGCGTTCGGGGTCTCGCGCTCAGCCGAGCCCAGGTCGGAGCGGGCCTCGGGGTCCGGCAGGGCCGTACCGCCGCCCGCTCCGCCGCCCCGGGTCACCAGGGCGGAGACCGGCGCCAGCGCGATCCCCTGCGCCGCCAGGCTTTCCGCCCACGCCCGCACGCGGGCGAACGCCAGCGGCGAGGCGCCCGTCACGCCGATCGCCGAGCCGCGCGCCTGCGCCACGCGGCGTAGGTAGTCGAGCCGGGCGTCGATGCTTTCGGCGAAACCGCGCTGGTCGATCACCACGTCCACGGCGCGCAGCGGCGGCAGGACGCGCCGGTTGGCGGCCAGGGCGCGGGCGCCGCCCTGGTGCAGGTACAGCAGGCCGGCCTTGCGCAGGGTGCTCAGCACGGGTTCCATCGGCTCGGGCGCGTTGGCGAACTTGCCCGGGGTCGCGGCCAGGACGCCGACGTAGCCCTGGCCCCGGGGCAGCAGGCGTTGCAGCCGGTCGAGCGTCTCGTGCGGCGGCAGCAGAGTGATCATGCCAAGCGGCCCCGGATCCTGGGCGGGGAAGGCGGCGCCTTCCATGGGCAGGTCAAGCATCACCTCGTGCCCCGCCTCGCGTGCCGCCTGCATCTTTTCCGTAAGGTTGCGCGCGTAGGGGGAGAAGGACAGCGTGACCGCCGGCGGCAGGCGGGTCATGGCCGCCTCAAGGGGATCCTCCATCATGCCCAGGCCATGAACGACGATGGCCACGCGCGGCTGGTTGTCCGCAGCCCGGTCACGGCCGGCGTAGGCCTGCCACGGCGGCGTGCCATCCGGGCCGACCGTGGGCAGGGGGCCATAGGGGCCGGGTTCCAGCAGGTCGTCGTCCGGGGCGTCGGACAGCGGGCTGCCCCGTGTGCCCTCGGCCTTGGGGATGTCCTTGTAGCGCGGGACCGGTGGCGTTTGCGCCATGCGGTTCGGGACGTCAGGCTCGCTGAACGGGGCGACGCCCGCCGGTACCGGCAGCAGGCCGGGGATGTTGCGCAGGTCGATCTCCGGCGCGGCCATGTCCACGCGCGCCCGCACGCCCTCGGCCGGGATGCGGGGGGTATCGGCGGGCACGTCCGCGTCCGCCATGGATGGCGGTCCGGCCGCCGTATCCTCTGAGGCGGCGGCGTCGGCGCCAAGCTCGGTGGGGTCGGCGGTCGCGGCGGTGTCCACCGGTGCGTCCGCGCCGTCGCCCGGATCGGACGCGCCGTCGGCCACTGTCGCGGCGTCCTGCGGACCCTGGTCCGGTCCGCCTTCGGCGTCGGAGCCCGATTCGCCGTTGGCGCGGGCCATCTCGGTGGCGATGGTGCCCGGCTGCGCGGTCGTCTCGTCCTCCGCCGCGTCGCCTGTGGACAGCCAGGGTCGGCGGTCGGACGAACGATCGGTGGCGGCAGTCGGGTCGTCGACCACGGCGTCCGGCTCGGGTTCGGAGGCAACCTGCAACGGCGGCAACTCGGCGACGACGCGGTCCGGGGCGATCACTTCGGAAACGGGGCCGGCGCCGTGTGAGTTCGAGGCGGTCTCGGTCTCGCCCCCCATGATCCCGTCGAAGGCGCCACTGGCCCAGGCCCACCCCAGGCCGCCGACCACCACCAGCGCGGCGAGCCCGCCCAACAGGGCGCCCCGGTTCCCTTCGCCCTGGTTCAGCGGGCGGCCGTCGAGGTCGGACAGGCCCCGCAGGTCGTCCTCCGACCCCGGTCGACTGCCGAACAGGCGGGAGACGAGGCCGCTGGCGGAGTCCGACATATCGCTGGGCGGAAGGTCGCCCAGGCCCATGTCGTCATCGTCCGGCGCGCGGCGAGTGGACCGCGTCGCCCCGCGTTCCGCGGACGCGGCCATGTTGCCGGCGCGACGCCGTCCGGGCGTGTCCTCCGACTCCGCCTCTTCGAACGGATCGCCCAGCGGGTCGAACGGTCTGCGGGTCCCGCGTCCTCGGGACAAGCCGGGCAGTTTCAAGGCGGTCTGTCTCCTTCAGGCGCCCACCCCCCCCATGATAGAGGGGATCATAGCGGAAAAGACGCCATGAAGGAAAGCCGCGTCACGACTCCGGGTGTACTCAGGATGGGCGCATCGCGTCTGTTTCCGGCGCACGGCTCCGTCACTGCTGCAGGGCCATGCGCTCCCGGTACAGGGCCAGCCCGCGCAGCAGGTCCACGGCACGCGTGAGCTGATAATCCTCGCCGTTGCCGTTGTCCCCCGCGTCGTTGTCATTGGCGGCGTCTGGCGTGTCGCCCTCCTCGTCGACGTCGAGCGCGTTGCGCAGGTCGGCCTCGCTGCGACGGTGCGGCGCGTTCACCACCTCGACGCGGGCCACCGGGATGGTGATGTCCGGTTCGATGCCCTTGGCCTGGATCGAACGGCCCGACGGCGTGTAGTAGCGCGCCGTGGTGATGCGCATGGCGCCGTTGCCGGGCAGCGGCACGATGGTCTGCACGGACCCCTTGCCGAAGCTGCGGGTGCCGACCACCAGCGCGCGGCCGTGATCCTGCAGGGCGCCGGAGACGATCTCCGACGCCGAGGCGGACCCGCCGTTGATGATCACCACCATCGGTAGGCCGTCGGCCAGATCGCCCGAGCGCGCGTTGAAGCGCATGGTGTCGTCCAGGTGACGCGAGCGGGTGGAGACGATCTCACCCTTGTCCAGGAAGGCATCGGCGACGGCCACCCCCTGGTCCAGCAGGCCGCCCGGGTTGTTTCGCAGGTCCAGCACGAAGCCCTTGAGATCGTCGCCCAACTCCTCCTGCAAGGCGGCGATGGAGTCGCGCAGGCCGCTGTCTGTCTGCTCGGTGAACGACGTGATGCGCAGATAGCCGACGTCGCCGCCCTCGACCCGGTGGCGCACCGACTTGATGGTGATGACGTCGCGGGTGATGGTCACCTTGAACGGCTCGCCCGTCTCGCGGCGCACGGTGAGCTCAATGTCGGTGCCGGCCCGGCCGCGCATGTGGTCCACCGCCTCGTTCAGCGTCAGGCCGGTCACCGGTTTACCGTCCAGGTGCGTGATGACGTCGCCCGGCTCCAGGCCGGCCCGCGCGGCCGGCGTGTCATCGATGGGCGAGACGACCTTGACCAGGCCGTTTTCCATCGTGACCTCGATGCCGAGCCCCCCGAACTCCCCCTTGGTCTGCACCTGCATGTCGCGGAAGTGATCTTTGTTCAGGTAGCTGGAGTGCGGGTCGAGCGAGGTCAACATGCCGTTGATAGCCGCTTCCATCAGCTCGCGGTCTTCGACCTCTTCCACGTAGTCGGTCTTGACCCGCTCGAACACGTTGGCGAACAGCTCCATCAGCCGGTACGTCTCGTCGTCCCGCGCGGCGGCGTGAGGCACGACATACACCGTTCCGATGGCCGCCACGGCGACGGCGCCGGCCACGACGAGTGCGAGGATCGCGAGAGTTTTGCGCATCATCCCTTTCCAGTGTCCGAGCCCGCCGCCAGCCAGGGCAGGGGGTTGATGGGCCGGCCGTCCCGGCGCAGTTCGATGTACAGGGTGGGATCGTCGCCGCCCATGACACCGACCGGCTCGCCGGCGCGAAGGTTCTGCCCGACGTGGGCGTCCAGGCGACTCAGTCCGGCGAGAAGCGAATGATATCCGTCGGTGTGTTCAATGATCAAGAGAAGGCCGTACCCTCGGAACGGACCGGAGAAGGCGACCGTTCCATCGAAGGGCGCCACCACTTGCGCGCCGTCGCGGGTTCTGACCGTCACCCCCTTGCTGGTGCCGCCGACATCGTCAGGTTCACCGTAGCGGGCAACGACGCGGCCGCGCGCCGGCATCGGCATGGCGCCGCGCCCCGAGGCGAACGCGCGGGGCGGCGCCGGTTCGGGCTCGGGCAGCGGCGCGGGCGCCGCCGCCTGGACAAGGGGCGCCTCCGGTGGCGCGGAGGGCGCCTCCGCCGGCGCGGCCGGGTCGGACTCGGCCGCCGCCTCGGCAATCTGGCGCTGACGCTCCGACTCCAGCGCCTGGGCGCGGTCCTCCCAGCCCCGCCGCAGCGCGTCCAGGCTGTCGCGGCGGAACCGGGCGGCCTCCAGGCGTTCCACCAGATCGCGCAGGTCGGCCGCCTCCTGCCCCAGCCGGGCGACGCGTCGCGCGGCCTCGCGCTCGCGTTCCAACGTGTCGCGCTGCAACGCGGCCTTCTGGTCGAACAGGGCCTCCAGGCGGGCGTGGGCCACCTTCAGGGCCGCCGTTTCCTCGGCGATCTCGGCGCGCTGGGCGGTGATGGCGGTGTCGAGCCCGCGCAGGGAATCGAGATCGCGCGACAGCACACGCGCGCGCTCCTCGATGTGGGGGATGGCGGCGCGCAGCAGGATGGCGCCGCGCACCGTGTCGGCGGGGGGCGCCGGCTGCACCAGAAGGGCCTCGGTCGGGCGCCAAGCCAGGCGTTGAATGGCGGTCAGCACGCGGGCGATCTGGTCGTCCCGCAGCGACAGGGTCGAGATGATCCGGTCCCGTTCCGCGTGCAGGGCCTCAAGCCGGTCTTCCAGCGCCGACAGGTTCTCTTCGGCGTCCTGGACGGCCTCGGCGCTGTCGATCACCTGGGCGCGCACGCGCCGCAGGTCCTCCGCCAGCGCCTCCCGCTTGGCGGCGAGGTCCTCGCGCGCCGCCTTTTCGGCGGCCAGGCGCTCCTCCACCGTGCGCAGCGCGTCCTGCGGGTCCGCGTCCTCGGCAAGCGCCGGCGCGCTCAGCGCCAGCGCCGCCAGTCCGATCAGCGCGGCGACCGGGCGCCACACGCGCTCACGCCCCGGCGCCCGCGCGCGCGGCATGGCGCGTCTCCTCACCCTCACCCGACAGCATCGGCTGGCCGGTCATCTCGGCCGGCTGCGGCAGGCCCATCAGCGCCAGCAGCGTCGGCGCCACGTCCGCCAGCCGGCCCTCGTGCAGCGTCATACCGGGCGGGCCGTTGACCAGGATGGCATCCACCTTGCCGACCGTGTGCGCCGTGTGCGGCTGCCCGGTCTCCGGGTCGCGCATCATCTCCATGTTGCCGTGGTCTGCGGTCACCAGCAGGACGCCGCCGGCCCGGACCACCGCCTCCTCCAGGCGGGCGAGGCAGCCGTCCACGGCCTCGGCGGCCTTGATGGCGGCCTCCAGAATGCCGCTGTGACCGACCATGTCGCCGTTGGCGTAGTTCAGGATCACAAGGTCGAACTGGCCGCTGTCGATGGCCTCGACCAGACGGTCGGTGACCTCCGGGGCGCTCATCTCCGGCTGCAGGTCGTAGGTGGCGACCTTGGGGCTGGGCACCAGGATGCGCTCCTCGCCGGGGAACTGGGTCTCCTCGCCCCCGTTGAAGAAGAACGTGACGTGCGCGTATTTCTCGGTCTCGGCGATGCGCAGTTGCGTCAGGCCGGCATTGGCGACGACCTCGCCGAGGATCCCGGTCAGCGTCTCCGGTGGGAACAGGGTCTCCATCCAGGCATTGTGGGCCTTGGAGTACTCGGCCATGCCCAGGGCACTGGAGAAACGCACCATCCGCCGGCGGGCGAAGCCCTCGAACGCGGGATCAAGCAGGGCGGCCAGGATCTCGCGCGCCCGGTCCGCCCGGAAATTGGCCATCAGGATGCCGTCGCCGTCGGCCATGCCGGCGTAGCCGCCGATCGCCATGGGATTGATGAACTCGTCCGTCTCGCCCCGGTCATAGGCCATCTGGATGCCGGCGAGCGGGTCGTCGGCCGAGGCCACGCCATCGCCGTCAACGATGGCGTTATAGGCGCGTTCCACCCGGTCCCACCGCTTGTCGCGGTCCATGGCGTAGTAGCGGCCCGAGACCACGCCGACCCGGCAGTCGGGTACATCGGCCACGTCGGCCAGGAACCGCTGCAGGTAGCCCTTGCCGGCCGAGGGGGGCGTGTCGCGGCCGTCCATCAGCGCGTGCACCACCACCGGCACGCCGCCGTCGCTGACCGCCTTGGCCAGGGCCACCATGTGGTCCTGGTGCGAATGCACGCCGCCGGGCGACATCAGGCCCATCAGGTGGCAGGTGCCGCCGCTGTCCTTCAAGGCGTCAATGAACCGGGTCAGCCCCGGGTTGGTCGCCAGCGAACCATCCCGCACCGCGCCGTCGATGCGCGGCAGGTCCTGCACCACGACACGGCCGGCACCCAGGTTCATGTGGCCGACCTCGGAATTGCCCATCTGCCCGTGCGGCAGGCCGACATCGCCGCCGCTGGTCTCGATCAGCGTGTGCGGGTTGTCGCGCAGCAGGCGGTCCCAGGTGGGCGTGTTGGCCTTCGCGATGGCGTTGTCGGTGGTCTCTTCGCGGTGGCCCCATCCGTCCAGGATGCACAGGACGACGGGGCGGGGACGCTGTGGCGTGTCGGTCATGGCGGTCTCGGGGCTCCGACTGTGGGGTGCGGCTCATGCTCGGCCCGCGCGGCCCCCGACCGTGGCGGATCCGGCCGGCACCGCGAACCGTACCACCGGCGCGGCGCACCGTCACACCCGGAAAAAGGGGCCAGGGCGGCGATCGTTTGGCCTTGATGTAGGGCGAGCGGGGGCGATCGTCACCCCCTGGCACCGGCTGTCGCCTGACGCGTGCCAAAAACCGCGCGGTTGCCAATGCGCCCAACTCTGGTGTAGCTAACACGGTGGGGTAGCATGTGGGGCAGGCGGGCGTAGACGGTGGGACCGTCTATCTATCAGACGATGGGACCGTCTATCAGAAGGTGATCGCGGCTGCCAGAAAGGGAGAGCGCCATGGCCACATCTCGTCGTCCCTATACGGCGGAGTTGCGCCGCACGTCCGCCGGCGGGCCCTGGCAACCGCACCAGGCCCCGGCAGGGGTCCCGGCTGGAAACACTGATACGGCCACGATCCTGGCGGCGATAGATGGCTTGGCGAAGCGCCTCGGTACCCTCGAGTCGAATATCGAGGCGTCCGGGCCGGACGTCCGCACCAAAGGGAATGGCGCCAAGGAGCCGCCACCTCCCGAGTGGCGCAAGATCGACGAGGCGCGCCTGCTGCGCACCGAACTCATCGCCCTGGCCCACAGCATCGACGAGACCAAGATCGAGCTCGCCAAACTTCGCGACCAGCGTGAGGACGGGGATCGCCTGACCGTGATGGCGACCGAGCTGGACGCCATCGTTGACGCTACCGAAACCGCGACCAATGGTATCCTGGATATCGCGGAAAAGATGTCCGGGCAGATCGCCGAAGTCCAGGCCCACCTGAAGGACACCTACGTCCGGGGCGTGGTCGACGAAATGCAGGAGACGCTGCTCGGCGTGTTCGAGCACTGCAACTTCCAGGACCTGACGGGCCAGCGTATCACCAAGGTCGTCAACACCATGAAGTTCATCGAGGAGCGCATTGAGCGCATGATGGACATCTGGGGTCGGGACGGCTTCGTGGTGCCGGAGGAGGACACCGCGGCCGCCGCCAGCCAGGAGGAGCGGGACCGGCAACTGCTCAATGGTCCGCAGACCGGCGCCAAGGGAATCTCGCAGGACGAGATCGACGCGCTGTTCGACTGACCCACGTCCGGGGAACCACATCTGGGGTCGCCGCTGGGTGCCATGGTTGGCGACGGCGCTGCCGTCGGGGGTCGGGCATGGCCGGTTTCTGGCCCCAATTGCCCCATATCTGGTGGCGTCACAATCCATTCATACAAAAGAAGGGTGACACGAGGCCGCCGCCGTCGTATCGTTTTCGTGGGCTTTGGGTCAGGAGACGCACTACATGGAGCGTTTGACGGCTTGGATCGACGACGTGTCGCCGCCTCGGCTCCCATCATCGACCGCTCATCCCACCCCTGCCGCATGGCCCCGCGCCGCCGGGTGTGGTCCCGGCCCCCGTCCCGCCCGTCGGACCCTGTCATCCGCCACGCCTCCGAGTCCCTCGGGGGCGTTTTTCGTGTCGGGCCAGGCTGATCGCCGGGTACCTCCCATGAACGCCCTCTATTCCGAAAGGACGTGACCGTCATGGCCAAACGCTCCGCCAAGTCCGCCGCCGCCCGTCCGCCGCAGGAGACGCAGAGCACCGCGCCCGTGCCGCTGCACCCGCTGGGGGTCGGCTGGGATCCCATCGACGGGCGCCGCGACCAGAGCTACAAGCGCAACATCCGGCCGCAGAACGAGAACCAGCGCCGCCTGCTGGAGGCCATGGAGGACCACCCGCTGACCGTGGCCATCGGCCCGGCGGGCACCGGCAAGACCTACCTGGCCATTGCCACCGCCGTGCGCCAGCTGGAGGAAGGCCGCATCGACCGCATCGTGTTGTCGCGGCCGGCCGTCGAGGCCGGCGAGAACCTGGGCTACCTGCCCGGCACCATGGAAGAGAAACTGCTGCCGTACCTGCGCCCGCTGTACGACGCGCTGTCCGACCGCACCGGCGGCAAGCGGCTGAAGGCGCTGATCGCCGACGGCACCATCGAGATCGCGCCCATCGCCTACATGCGCGGGCGCACGCTGAACAACTGCTTCGTGGTCATCGACGAGGCGCAGAACTGCACCTATGGTCAGATCAAGATGCTGCTGACGCGGCTGGGCTGGCATTCGCGCATGGTTATCACGGGCGATCCGGACCAGACCGACCTGCTGCCGGGCGTCTCCGGCCTGTCCGACATCGCAAACCGCCTGGAGGCGTTGGAGGACATCGCCGTCGTGCGCCTGACCGACCGCGACGTGGTGCGCCACCCGCTGGTGTCGTGCATGTTGGCGGTGTTGTGATTTGGTGTTGCCATAGGCGTCTTGATCGGCAACGCTTTCGCTTCCGGTTCGATCTGCACAAACGATTCGTTAGAATCGTGTCGATCGTAGACGGAAGATGGGCACGGTACATCTCCTACGGTAGCGCGGCTTCGCTGCAATCTTTATGTTAGCCGCAAGTGGCAAAAGCGGCTATTGGAAAAGTTTGGGCCTGCCAAAGAGGAGGGATTAAATGAACTTATTTACAACGTTTACGTTTGGCCGGTTAATTAAGACCTTTATTCCCGGTGTCATATGGGCTGTGGTCGCAGTCTTTGTGTATGACATCTATGCTATTATCTTCGGCTACGCCAGGGTTTACGAATTTTTTTCTGAGCAGGGTGCCGCCTTGTTGATATTTTATGGCATTGTCTTTGCGATAGCCCTTGGTTTATTTTCGAATACGCTGGTTTTTGCAATCGTTTTGAATCGATTTGTGAGGGATCCGGTTAGACAACCTGCCAAGAATGCGAAGAAGGCCCCAGAGTATGAAAAACTCGAAAGGCTTAGAGAGCAATTGCATGAAGTTGTAAAGAGAAAGTATTGGGAGAAAATGTCGTGCAGCCAACTACAAGATTGCAGTCGCCTGGACGGAAAGGATGGAGGCAATTGCACAAATCCAAATTGCGAGGGGCGCGACGGCATAAATGGTGATCTTAGGGAGGCCTTTTTTATGGCGACAGACCCTGAATACCTTATGTTGGATCGCTTCGATGCCTCGAAAATAATGTTTGTTCAAGAGCAATATTGGTATTATATGGAATTGCATATTAATGTCGCTTTATCTATTGTTTTTCTTTTGTTTTTTCATTTTGTATGGTTTATTGTAACTTCCGGAGGGGCAGACGCTTTGCCATTGTTGTTTCCCTATGGGCTGGGCGTCGGTATTGTTATCTTCTTCGTTAGCATGGCCAGAAAAAATTACGTACGCCACACGGGAAAAATGATAAGCTTAATGTGTAGCTATTTTTCTGAAGGTTCTTTGAATTCTAAAAATGGCGTTCCGGGTGGCGGTCAAACAACCAGCAACTGAGGTGTATCGTGCTCTCGACCTACTTTTTCGATCTCGATGGAACTCTCTGCGACTCTCGACCCGGATTAGCTCTATCTTTTGAGGCAGCATTTGCCGAGCTTGGAATGTATCCCGGCAATTTGTCGAGGTTCCTTGGAGTATCTCTCCCGGAGGCCTTTAGAACCCTAGATCCGTCTATTGATGACCATGGGATCGGAAGGGGTATAAAGGCCTTTCGCGCGGCATATGAACAAGAGGGCATTCGGCTGACTCCGGAATACCCTGGCATTAGGGACCTCTTGGAATGCCTGACCTCTCGGGGCGCCACAGCATGGATTGTAACGTCAAAGCCACAGAAGTATGCGTCGAAAGTCGTCGAGAACTCTCAGGTCCTCAGTAAGTATATTGCAGGCGTTGTTGGGACAGGTCTAAAGGAGGAAGAGCATAAAACGGAACTGCTACAAATCGCCATTCGGAGATCCCGCGCGAATGTCAATAGAAGCATTATGGTGGGAGACCGCTGCTATGACGTTGTGGGGGCCATAAACAATGAAATGCGGCCAGTGGGAGCCTTGTGGGGCTACGGTACGAAAAAGGAACTGAAGCAAGCCGGGTGCCACGATTTCTGTCACGATCCATACGAGCTCAGGGACGCGTTTGTCGTGCCGAATGGAGTATTAGAGCCGATAGCGGCCGTATGCTAGGCGCATCGAGTTGAGGTTGCATCGGAACGTGCTGTCGTTGGTTGTTTGACGTCACTCGGAACCGGCTGGACGCCCCCCCCCCTTGCCATCCGACCCCCCGCCGGCCGAATATCCGCACCCGCGTCGGGCGTATGGGTGCGCCCGGCAAGCCAAGGGGAGGGGCCGGTGCCAATCCACGAGATGACCGACGAGGAACGCTACCTCGCGCAGCCGCGTCACGGCCAGCTGGTGCTGACGACGCTCGGCTGGGCGCTCGGTGGGTTGGCGACGGCGTGGCTGCTGACCATTCCCTCGGGCTGGCAACAGCCGGCGCTGGCCCTGTTCACGGACACCTTCGGCACGCCCGAGGCGGCGGGCGGGGCCATGCCCCGGGCGACGATCAACTTCCAGGGTGTGGTCGTGTTCGGCATGGTCGGCCTGCTGGTCGGCTTTCTGTCGTCGTTCCTGACCGACCTGCTGTACGGAATTCCCAAGATTCACCTGCGCCTGGGAGCGGTGCTGCTGGTGCTGCTGTGGATGGCCGCCCTGGGCGCCTATGCCCTGGTCGGGTTTCCGTTCGCCGCCCCGGTGGTCGGCGGCCTGATGGGGTGGATGCGCGCCGCCCGCTTTTCGGCCACCGCGCGCGGCGTGCAGGCCGGGGTGTGGGCGGTGGTCACGGCCATCGGCTGCGCCGCCCTGGGCGTCATCATGATCCTGCGCCCGGACCTGGGCACGGTCGTCCGCTTCGGATAGGCGCGCCCCGCCCCTTGTGTCCGGGGCCGGGCCGCTCCATAAACCCCGCATGACCGAGACTATCGAGCACATCGGCATCATCGGCGCCGGCGCCTGGGGCACGGCCCTGGCGGCCACCGCCTGCCGGGCCGGCCGGCGCGTCCGCCTGTGGGCGCGCGAGCCGGAGGTGGCCGAGTCGATCACCCGCGCCCACGCCAATCCGGATTTCCTGCCCGGTGTCACCCTGCCCGAGGATCTGGAGGCGACCACCGACGCCGCCGCCGTGGTCGCGGCGGCCGAGGCCGTCTTGCTGGTGACGCCGGCGCAGGTGCTGCGCGGGGTCTGCGAAAGCCTGGCCGAGTCCTGGCCCGCCGGCCTGCCGGCGGTCATCTGCGCCAAGGGGCTGGAGATCGAGACCGGGGCAGCCCTGGGTCAGGCGGTTGCCGAGGCGCTGCCCGGCAGGCCGCTGGCCGTGCTCTCCGGCCCGACCTTCGCCGCCGAGGTGGCGCGCGGCCTGCCCACCGCCGTGACCCTCGCGTGCGCCGACCGGGCGCTGGGCGAGGCCCTGGTGCTGGCCCTGGGCACACCGACGTTCCGCCCCTACTGGAGCGACGACGTCATCGGTGTGCAGATCGGCGGCGCCGTCAAGAACGTGCTGGCCATCGCCTGCGGCATCGTCGAGGGCCGGGGCCTGGGGGACAACGCCCGTGCCGCCCTGATCACGCGGGGGTTGGCCGAGTTGTCCCGCCTCGCCGCGGCCATGGGGGGCCGCCCGGACACCTTGATGGGGCTGTCCGGCCTGGGCGATCTCATGCTCACCGCCACCTCGATGCAGTCGCGCAACTACTCGCTGGGCGTGGCGCTGGGCCAGGGCCGGGCGCTGGCGGACGTACTCGGCGAACGGCGCTCGGTGGCCGAGGGTGTACACACGGCCCGCGCGGTCGTGGGCATGGGCCAACAAAAAGGTGTTGATCTGCCGATCTGTGGCGCGGTCGAGGCCGTACTGAGTGGGCGGGCCGATCTCGACGCGGCCATCGCCGGCCTGTTGTCTCGCCCTTTCCGGGCCGAACCCGATGGGCGGGTCACCGCACAGGGGGTGGTTGCGAAGCCGGGGGGCTGATAAAACATACCATACGGCTCGTTGTTCACCGGCCCGTCGTTCACCGGCCCGTCGTTCACCGGAGAGAGTGCCTTATGTTGTTTGTCATCTATTGCCTCGACAAGCCCAACAGCCGGGATCTGCGGTTGCGGACGCGAAACGCGCACCTGGAGCACGCCAAGGCGCACAACGAGGCCATCCGACTGGGCGGGCCGCTCGTCACCGATGATGGCGAGGGCATGGTCGGCAGCCTGATTGTCGTTGACATGCCGGACAAGAGCGCGGTCGAGGCGTTCGTGCGGGACGACCCGTATTTCCAGGCCGGGCTGTTCGAGGCCGTGCTGATCCGCCCGTTCAAGCAGGTGCTGCCGACTCCTGCGGTCGCCTGAGTCCTGCCCTCGCGTGTCGGAGGCCACCGTATGCTGTGGATGATCAACTGCGTCGACGTGCCCAACAGCGCGCCCATTCGGGCCGCCCATCGCGACGCCCACCTGACCCATCTCGACGCCCACGCCGACCACCTGGTGATGGCCGGGCCGTTGCAGAACGATGCCCGCACCAGCAGCATCGGCAGCCTGCTGGTGGTCGAGTTCCCCGACCGCGACTCGGTGGTCGCCTTTGCCCAGGGCGACCCGTTCAACCGGGCGGGTGTGTTCGCGTCGGTGACGATCTGTCCGTTCCGGCGGACCCTGCCGCTTGACGCCTGACGGAGCGCGCGCCGTGGGCCACTGGTTGCTGAAGAGCGAGCCCGGCGCCTGGTCCTGGGACGATCAGGTCCGGGCCGGTGTCGAGCCGTGGGACGGGGTGCGCAACCACCAGGCCGCCAACAACCTTCGCGCCATGCGGTGCGGCGACACGGCGTTCTTCTATCACTCGGTCAACGAAAAGCGCATCGTCGGGATCGTGCGGGTGGTGCGGGAGTACTACCCGGACCCGAGCGACGCGTCGGGGCGCTTCGGCATGGTGGACGTCGAGGCGGTGCGGGCCGTGCCGGAGCCGGTCACCCTGGCGGCGATCAAGGCGGAGTCGCGCCTGGCCGACCTGCCCCTGATCCGTCAATCGCGCCTGTCCGTCATGCCCATCCCCGACGCGGCGTGGGTCCTTTTGTGCGAGATGGCCGGCTGCCCAGGCCAGGAATAGGCGGGCGCGGCGCCGCGCCTCAGGCCTTGGGGGGGGTGCCTTTTTTCCTGGTACCGCCGCTCTTCGTCCCCGTGGCCTTGCTCTTGCTGGCCGTCGATTTGCCGGAGCCCTTCCGGGCGGTCGAGCCCTTGGTGGCGGGGGCCTGTTTCGTCTCAGCCGGAGCCGTCGCGGGTGCTGCGGCCGACTCTTCGGGCTTGGTCCGGCCCTCGGGGGCCGCCGGCGCGGGCTTGGGCGTGGGGGCGGCGGTCGGAGCCGCGGCTGCGGCTGTTTCGCGTTTGGCCTCTGGTTTCGCCGCCGGTGTCGCTGGGGGAGGCTTG
>JGI12109J20283_12725414_pt1 | contig 48322 bp, 35 predicted proteins | sample ElkSlonscriptome_12_FD_20283 | JGI IMG/M metagenome (IMG submission 20283)
ATGATGAAACCCGTACATGCATCCCAGGTACAGGTTTCGCAACAGCCCACTACAGCATGGGACCAATGGGCATGCAATGGAGAAACCGCTCCACAATTCTCCCCCGGATACATCTTATGGCGGTAGTCCCTCACTGTGAGTGATACGATCTCATGCCGGCGAGGCATTATAATGATGCACGAAAGACCAGATCGCACCGATGTGATGTTCCCGCTTCTTCGAAACCGACAGCGTCGTGCGCACCAGGCGACTGATCCGCCGCCGCAGCGTGGTGTTGAGCCGCTCGATGGACTGGGTTGCCCACGGTCCTTGCCCACCGGGCAATGCCGTTTCGCTGGCAGCACGCACGCAGAGGCATCCCAAAAATTGCTGGAACAGACGGCACATTGGCGATAGACTGGCGGCAGCGATTCCTACACCTGACGGGCAGTGGTCTCATCACGTGCCCCGATGGTCACCCCAACAATTTCTCGCGTGTCGCGGTCAAGGGCCAGTCACACCCATTCCTTCTGGTCCTTGTTGCCGACAAACGACCACAGTTCGTCACATTTAATGGTCAAACGGTCCTTTTTTTGATCGGACACGCACCTCCCGCGGGACCTGGCGATACTTCTCGTTGACATACGCCTGGAGCCAACTTTCGGACACCTGAAACGCCCGCGCAATGCCCGCGAGCGAGATGCGCTCGTGGAGCAGGCGGTCGATGATGCCGTTGATCTCGTCGGAAATGACGCGCCAGGCCGGGTCTTCCACACATTGTCGCCCGCAGGCGTTGCAGGCGTAGTTCGGCTTTCCAGTAGCGTTCGAACCTTTTTTGATAACCTGCCCGGTGTGGCAGTCAGGGCAGTGGCGCATGCTATACCTCCGTGCTTCAAGGATGCTCACTGACTCCATGCGACCACTCAGGTTCAAGGACTACCATAGTTCATAGGCTGCCTCTGATGGGATTTAGCGCATGGTATGTGACTATCGCCCAAATTATAGCATGCCCGCTTCCACCCTGCCTGGCCTATTGCGCATGCGGATAGTCTCTTCTTTCTATCGTTATTCGTATGTTTTCGTACTAGAAATCGTTTGTGCATTTGTGGCTGAAGAGGTCCACCAATGGGGAACTATTATCCGGCACAGGTGGGACTGCCGGGTCAGCGCAGCAGTGTGCCGGGCAATCATCGGGGTAGAATACAAGGGATCATCCAACGGCTATGCGTCGCCGTAACTCATACCCGGCGTCGTATCATCAAAGGCCTGGGGATAGCGTGCCACAACGCCTCACCCAGCGCCTCACCCAGCGCCCAGAACCCCCGCGCCGATTGCAACTCCGTGGCAGCCCAGGTCCAGCGCCACGCCTGTCGTTCATCCTGCCAGACCTTCAGCCCCTGCGCACTCAACTCATCGAGCAGCAGGCCAACGTGCCGCAGCAGCGTGTAACTGATCGCCGCCGCGTCGGGTGGGCATATCGGCGCGTGCGATTGGTTTGACTGTTCCGTAAGCATACAGACCTCCTGCGGGCGGAGTGCCCGCGTTGAGGCGGGGATGCGGGAGCAGCGCTATTGCATGCTACAATAGCGCTGCTGTTAAAGGACGAGCTTGAAATAGATGTGTAGTGTACGTTTTGTTCTTAGTTCTTCTGTTCTCTGTTCTTGATATGCAACGGTTTGGAAAAAACCTACATACATTACGCACCCGGCAAGGGATGGCAATGCGCGAACTGGCCGAAGCGCCGGGTTATTCATTACAGGCCGTCTCCCTACACAAAAGATTATGAAAGGACCATCCAATGATTCGCGCGCTTACTGCGCTGCTGCTCTGTCAGCTCGTTGGGGAAATCGTTGCCCGCCTGTTGCAACTTCCCGTTCCCGGCCCGGTGATCGGGATGTTGCTGCTCTGGATACTGCTGCTTGTCCACGGTTCCATTCCTGCGTGGCTCCAGCAGACTGCGCAGACGATTGTGCAGCATCTCTCGCTGCTGTTTGTCCCCGCCGGCGTGGGCGTGATGGTGCATTTCTCCCGCCTGCAAGACGAGTGGCTGCCCATTCTGCTTACGCTGATCGGCAGTACTATTATAGCAGTCCTAACTGAGTTGTAAATCGCAGCTTTTACTCCAACGCTTCCTAATGCCAGGCAAGACATTGAGAAGTTTACAACCAATTTAGGATTGCTATATCACCATGGTTGTCACCGCGCTAACCATGCATGTTTTGTCTCTCCGCATGAACCGAATGCAGTAACCGTACACGACTTACGCAGTGAATCTTCAAACCGGGCGTTTCACCAGAAGAAACACAGACCACCTGCGGCCGCAGGCGAAATCCCCTTTCGGATCGATGACCGCATAACTCGTGTAACATTCTATGCTACAGGAGCATTACCCTTATGGATATCAACCTGACCGACATCTGGGTCTACCTGGCCGAAACACCGCTCCTCTGGCTGACGCTGACCCTGGCGGTCTATCTGCCGGCGGACTGGCTATACCGGCGAACCAACGCGCTGCCGCTGTTTAACCCGGTGCTGCTGGCAATTATCGGCCTGGTCTTGCTGCTGCTGGCAACCGGTACGCCCTACGCAACCTATTTCGACGGGGCGCAGTTTGTGCATTTTCTGCTGGGACCGGCGACGGTGGCACTGGCGATCCCGCTCTACACCTACTCCGCAACGCTCAAGCGGATGCTGGTACCGCTGGTCGGCGCGCTGCTGGTCGGCGCGGTGACGGGGGTGGTTTCGGCCATCGGGATCGGGCAGTTGGTGGGCCTGTCGGATGTAACCCTGCGCTCGTTAGCGCCCAAGTCGATTACAACGCCAATCGCCATGGGCATTTCCGAGCAGGTGGGCGGCCTGCCCTCGCTAACGGCGGTGATTGTTATTCTCACCGGCATTGTGGGCGCAACCATTGCCCAGGAGGTGCTGAGCGTAACACGCATCCGCGAGTCGAGCATCCGGGGCTTTGCGATTGGCCTGGCCGCCCACGGCATCGGGACGGCGCGCGCATTTCAGATGGATGCGGAGGCCGGAGCGTTCTCCGGGCTGGCGATGGGGTTAAATGGCGCGGTAACGGCGATTATTGTACCGCTGATTGTTTCACTGATGTTGTAGAACTATGCAAACGCTTTTAGCAGTCGATCTGGGGTTAAAAACGGGTCTGGCGCTCTACCAGGAGGATGGACGGTTGCGCTGGTACCGTTCCCATAACTTTGGCTCGGTGACACGGCTCCGGCGGGGCGTCGGGGGCATTGTAAACACCCTGCCGGGGCTTGCCTGGCTGATCCTGGAAGGCGACACCACCCTGGGTGATATCTGGGAGCGGGAAGCGCTCCGCCATCAGGCGGCCGTACGCCGCGTCACCCCGGAGCTATGGCGGCAGCGCCTGCTCTACCCGCGGGAACAGCGCAGCGGTGCGCGTGCCAAGCAGCATGCCGACGAACTGGCCCGCCAGGTGATCGCCTGGTCCGGCGCATCCCGGCCCACAGCGCTGCGCCACGATACCGCCGAGGCCATTCTGATCGGGTTGTGGGGCGTGCTGGAGGTGGGCTGGCTGGCGCAGTTGCCCCCCGAATTGCGCCGGAATTGAGTTTAACTGATCAGCCGGGCATCAAGCGTTAGCTCCTCCAGGCCGGGTTTCAGCAGCACCGATACCGGGCAGTTCTCTTTCGCCTGGTTCGCAGCCTCGGCAAACGTCTCCGCCGTGATATCTGTTACCGTACCCTCAACTGCCAGATGAACCTTCGTGATTTTGAAGCCACTCTGATCCTTGCGCAACGTCAGCGTAGCCTGCGTCTGGAGCGCCTGTGGTGCATGCCCCTGCCGGCTAAGGCCCAGTGCCAGCGCCATGCTAAAACAGGACGCATGGGCCGCTGCAATCAACTCTTCCGGGTTAGTGCCGGTGCCACTCTCAAACCGTGAGGGATAGGTAACCGTTGCCTCGGTCAAGACCTCACTCCCGGTTGAAACGGTACCGGCACCACTCTGCAGATCGCCCGACCAGGATGCCGCCGCATTGCGTAGAATATCAGCCATACATTTTTTCCTTCTTTAAATTACACGAGTTACGCGGTCACAAGCCCAAAACGAAATTTCGCCTCCGGCAGGGCGGAAGATTCCATTTTTTTGCACAGAAAATTTGCACGTTGTGCAAATTTTCTGTGCAAAAGCATATAAACGTACCACGCTGCCGCAGGCGATTCTGGCATTCAGGTCTGGTACCAAGATGGAACCAGCAGCACCGCGTAAGTCCTGTAAATTACAGGACTTACGCAGTTAACATGCAAACCGAACGTTTCACCCGATGGAAGCCGGATGCGCCTGCGGCCGCAGGGTATTCTTTTAATCTGTTTCGCCAAAGATTTGCACGTTGTGCAAATCTTTGGCGAAACAGATCCGGGTTCTTCCGCTCATCAGCGGCGCTATCGCCGACCAGACGCAGAATCGCGGAACGCATGTCCACACCGTAGGTATACATTATGCTATTATCGACGCTTATCTCCTTCGCAAGTTCTATGCCATGAGAAGGGGTAAATGTGCGCGAGTACCGGGCGATTGTGGGCGATTGTAGCGGCAATGTGTGAGAGTCGGCCGGCAACAGGCGCTTCCGGTTGGCACAATTTTTGCTGCATTTATAGACCAGTACGAACATAATACTCATGCTACATAAACACTGGAGGAAATTTGTGATCCCTATCATTTCACTGCTGGTTGCCCTGATAATCTCGCTCCTGATTACCCGGATTGCAACCGTTGCGCTGACCCTGACGGGCCTCTCGCAGCAGTCGGCCCGGTTCCAGGCGCGTTCTGCATTTACCGGTGTCGGGTTTACCACAACCGAGGCCGAAAAGGTCGTGAACCATCCCGTACGACGGCGCATTCTCATGCTGCTGATGCTCCTGGGAAATGTCGGTATTGTCACCGTTATTGCCTCAATCATCCTGACGTTCGTTGATAGCACGGGGGGGATTGCCTGGTACTGGAGTCTGCTCTGGTTAACGCTGGGGTTAGGCTTTATCTGGATTGTGGCGACCAGCCAGTGGCTTGACCAGCGACTCTCGGTGCTGATCGGCTGGGCATTAAAGCGCTGGGCGAAAATGGATGTACGCGATTATGCCGCTGTGCTGCATCTCTCGGGCGATTATGGCGTGATGGAACTCCAGGTTGAAGCAGAGGACTGGCTGGCGGAGAAACGGCTGGCCGACCTTGACCTGCCGGATGAAGGGGTGCTGGTGCTGGGCATCCGACGGCTGGATGGAACCTATGTGGGCGCACCCAAGGGACCAACCCGCATCAAGGCGGATGATACGCTGCTGCTGTATGGCCGCTCACCCGTACTGGCCGACCTGGACCAGCGGCGGGCTGATATTACGGGCGAAGCGGCGCATCATCGTCTGGTCGCCGAGCAGCGGAATGTGCTGGCCGAGCAGGAGCGCGAAGACCCGGTTGAGCGAACCGCGCCGGAGGATACCGGCGGCAAAGCGCCACGCGAAGTGTCGGGCACAGGGTGACACTATTTTAAGCACATGCGTTACGCAGTTGCTCACCCAAAATGGAATTTTGCCTGCGGCAGGTCGGAACGTCCCGTTTGGACACGCACCGCGTAACGCATGGTACGCCTGAGTGCGGTAGCGTGACTGCCGCACTCAGGCTTTGCCTATCGCGGTGAACCGGCGTCAGTAATGCTCCCTCCTCATCCGCCTGATCCAGAGCGACCCCTGCCAACAGCGTTTCCAGGACCACCTGCGCCCGTCCGCTATCAATATGTGCCAATCAAGAGCATAATCACCACCTTATCCGCCGGAAACCGGCTGCTATCCTGCCGCTGATAGGTGCCCTCGCCGCGCCGGAAACCCTGCTACATTCTTCCATTAACCGAGCCCTGACTCTGCTGCTTCCGTTCCTCCGGCGGAACCAGTTCCTCAATGGTTAATCCGCCGGTCAGATCCGTAATACCGAATTGTGTATAGAATGCAGTATTGGCCTAGATAACCCGAGTCAGGCGGTGCAGCCAATTCCGGTCAGGTGTTCATCTGATTTGGAATCGACCGCGTAACTTGTGTAGATAAGTTGCCCAGTTGAAGCCGGGTAATGTTTGATTATACTTCCTGTATTGTATGAGCAGTATTCGGCATAGGATTAACCACAATCCTTTCCGTGTAATGCTTCGCTCGTGCCGGTATAGCACCTCGGAATAACGGGAGCGTTGCGGTGACGGATTGAGAGTAGGGAATTCAGGAATTGGCATGGCACTGCTCGAAGATAATCTGAACTGAATCCGTCGCCCGGCACCCTATCAGCATCCTGCCGATGCATCACCTTGTCACCCATATGCATGACCGTGTAGAATAATGCGCAGAGCGACGAATCATAAGGGCAAGATAATGTCACAGCGACCACCTGCAACAACCGACATATTGCTTCATCTGCTCGATACCCGGTTTGATATGGATGAGTTACGCGGGTTCTGTGTAGACCTAAACGTTGATTTTGATAACGTGCCGGGTAGCAGGAAAATAGATAAAGCCCGCGAACTTATTGCCTACCTCGAACGACGCCGGCGTCTCTCCGACCTGATTCATGTGGGCAAAAAAGTACGCCCGGATATTCCCTGGGAATCGGCTGAAAATGAGATGCAATCGGCGCGAACTGCCCCACCACCACCCTCTGCGGCGGGACCGTTCGTTTCCTCGGCGGAGCGAAATATGGCGCTGCTGATTTTCGCTATGATATCGGCGAGTCTATTTGTGGCTTTCTTTTCCCAGATTATGCAAAACCCATGGTATGCCCTGCTCTTTGGTGGGATAGTTCTGGCTGTCGGATTTATCATCAGCATATGGACAAAACTTACGCCTGCCTGGACAGAACAGCTAGCTGCGCAGTTGAATCGCATAATCCGCTTCTCGGGCTATCACCAGCGCTATCTGCAGCACCTGGTGTACCAGCATCGTTTCTTCGATGTCAAGGGGCTAACGACCCAGGGACCATACAACTTAAAGCTGGAACAGGTTTTTGTCGATCTAAGTCTTGCGCCACGTCCCTACTATGCGGCCTCGGCCAATCCGATTGAAACCATGCCAAAGCATCTGCGTACCGGCCGCCATGCCATCTGGGATTACCTGACGGTCAAACCGATGGGCAACCGTCATCTGGCAATTATTGGCGCACCCGGTAGCGGTAAAACCACGCTGCTCAAGCATATTACCCTGAACCTGGCGGGTTCCGGGGATAAACGACAGCGTGGCGGACTGGATAAACTGCCGATTTTGCTCTTTTTACGGAACGTGGCTCCAGCCATTAAAGAGAACCCGGGCCTCTCGCTGGTTCAGGCATTGCGTGACCGGTTGGTGAAGTTAGAGGGTCCGCATCCGCCACCCGGATGGTTTACGCGCCAACTGGCACGCGGCGCATGTCTGGTCATGTTTGATGGCCTGGACGAAGTGGCTGATCCGGCGGTTCGCCGACAGGTTGTTGCCTGGGTTGAGCGCCAGATGCGGGCCTACGGTCAGAACCAGTTTATTGTCACCTCCCGTCCGGCGGGGTATCGCGACAACCCGCCGGCGGAGGTAACGGTATTGAACATCGATAACTTCTCAGCGGAGCAGGTTGCGCACTTCATCCACAACTGGTACCTGGCAAATGAAATCATGAGTTCCCAGCAGGATGATCCCGGCGTGCGGATGGATGCCCGCCGTGGTGCGCAGGATCTGCTCCATCGTCTGGCACATGCGCCGGCCCTGGCAGATCTGGCCGTTAATCCGCTGTTATTGACGATGATTGCCAATGTCCATCGCTACCGTAGTACGCTCCCCGGCCGGCGGGTAGAACTCTATGCCGAGATCTGCGAAGTCTTCCTGGGCAAACTGCGCCAGGCGCGTGGTGTCCAGGAGATGATTGACCTGACCCCCGCGCAGAAGCAGAGTGTGCTGCAATCCCTGGCCTACGCGATGATGTGCCGCCGGCAGCGCGAGATTGCCTTAGCGGAAGCCCTCGACATTATTGCGCATCCCCTGTTGCTGGTACAAAAGGACTTATCAGGCCGGCGATTTCTACAACATATTGAAGATGGCAGCGGGCTGCTGCTCGAACATGAACCCAACGTCTATAGTTTCGCCCATCTGACCTTCCAGGAATATCTGGCCGCTGTGCATATTCGCGAGCATCATCTGGAACATGAACTGGTGGCGGATCTGGAGGCCAGTTGGTGGCATGAAACCATCCGATTGTATGCGGCTCAGACCGATGCCTCACCCATTATTGCAGCCTGTCTCGATAGCTCGAAGCCTTCCGTGGCAGCCCTGAGCCTGGCTCTGGATTGCCAGGAAGAAGCCCGGCAACTCCATCCCGATCTGCATACCCGTCTGGAGGCAATCCTGACACGCGATGTTGAGGATGAAGACCCGACCCGGCGCAACCTGATTGCCGAAGTACTACTGGCCCGCCGTCTGCGCCGAATGTTGCGTATCGACGATAACCATTTTATGGACACGAACCTGATTACCCATGCCGAGTACCAGCTTTTTCTCGATGAACAGCGCGAGCAGGGATACTACCACCAGCCGGACCATTGGCGTGGAGTGCAGTTTCCAGCCGGACAGGGACGTACGCCCGTTGTTGGTGTGCGTTCTGCGGATGCGCCGGCCTTCTGCGCATGGTTGACCGAACGTGAAGGTGGCGAGTGGGTCTATCGCCTGCCACGCGATACAGAAATCGACGGCGCGATTGGTCTTCAACATGCCGACAGTGTGGGATACTGGGTCACGACAGCGACACGCATTCACTTTGTTCACATGGGTATGGGGCGACCATCAATGACCCGCGAGCGATTGCGCCGGCGTATTGATCAGGATCTTGCGCATGATCCTACCACTGCGCATCCGCGCACTGTTGCTCATGCAAATAACTTGAAACCAGGCATTGAAAACCGAGATGCCATCTCAATATCGCGTATTCACGCGATTTTTTACACCCGGGCAATTGACCTGGCTCGGGCAACCTCTTTCATCATTGACCTCGAAATAACACACACACACGATCTCGCCCGATTTATTGCTCAAATCACGAAAAATGACAGAAACTTTATAGCATCACATAATCTCTTCGAGATTATTTCCCGTGCGATCAAAATAGATCATGTTCGTACTATTTCGCGCGCTATCGACTCCGTTGATAGCGGTGCTACCACCGAAGCGGCAGATTTTCTGCATTGGTATGTCCGTATCTCCACGTTGATGATTGTGAATGACCTGCTGAACATTCAGGCACAGCGTCAATCCTGGATAAGTCGCTTTCGCCAGAGCGATGAAACCCGGGAACTCCAACGGCTCATCGATGCCTACCTGGATCTCTACGTTGACTTCGCCATCCTGGAGGAACGGGTCGCGGGTACGTTGCCGGCCGTGGAGGGTATCCGCATCGTGCGCGAACGCATCCGTGAAGAGGCATGACGCATGCGTCCAGGATGCATCTCCCAACCCAACAGTCGCTCGACATACGTCCTCTGCCCCCTCGCAAGTGGAGACGCTTTCGCCGGATCGCATTGGAATGCGGTCAGTGGGACCGGCAGCCGCTGCCGCTCCAGTGCCGTATGTTCCGCATTGGGGTGGACTGCGGACGCGCTTCTGCACGTCCCTATCATAAAAAGCCTACACCTGAGCGCTCTGACCCCCCGGCTTGCCATCACAGCGGCATGCGTTCTGCTGCCGCATTCTACCCGGGTATACAGATAATACCCAGGCGCAGTTGCCACTGCTGCGCTATCTGCCCGAACGCGAAAACATGGCTACGACCATTACTATAAATGTACCGGAGGCACCTAGCGGATCTTTGCGATGCAAGCCAAAAGGATCAGGCACATTGCCGGGAAACCAATTTCAGGTGCTTTGCAAAGGGCTTAAACCAGTTGATCTAAGCGGTATAGTGTGCTACAATGTCAGCATACTAGGGAAAACCCTAGGTTGTCGTTTGGGGTAGTGGAACATCTAACAATCTAAATGTGCAGATGATCCGCAAAGGAGGTTCGCAAGGCTCCCATTTAACCAGGACTGTTCATGGATTTGTCGGTGATGAGGTACGGTTAGTTTTTCGAGGATGATGAATAATGTCTGCGGCGCGATTGGACTCCATGCAGCGGGAAGAAGATAGCGTTTTGCGGCATTGCAAGCAAGTCAGCTCTATAAGCCTGGTCACGGTGTTTCTACACCGGGTGGTCTGGTGGCATACGTGGCCTGTTGAAGCCGTTGGCTCTGGAGGAACTCATGGAAAACGCAAAGAAATTTATCGGTGAAGTCGATCTGAATGAAGGTGTTGTGCCTATTACCAAGGCCGCTTCTTCGCTTGCCTCGCTGATCAAGCGCTCGCACTCGCATCAGCAGCCGATTGTTGTGACGCAGAAGGGCTATCCGACCGGCGTTATTCTCGACGTTGAACTCTTTACGATGCTGCGAGAGAATGCGGAGCGGTATCTGGATACCCTGGATGCAGAGACCCGGGCAGAGCGCACTGCGATTTTTGATCGCATACCGCAGGCCATTGACACTGGTGAACCGACTGAAGCGGTTTAATCGCTGTCACTTTGGGTAGTAGCTCCATTCGTTATGCACACTCCCCAGTCAGGGATACCTGGTCATCCTGTGGAGTAGAGGTACTCCGCTCAGGCGAATGGCTTGGTGCTACTTGATGAGACGCCGGCTGGTTATGGATGCAGGCTGCCCACTCGATCCTTTTCAGTGAAAGGTGAGTAGCCTGTTTATCCTCCTCTTTTGCCACGCAAATCTACCGGGAATTTCGCGCTATATCTGGACATCGCGCAAAAAGACCGCGCTCGCCTCGGGCAGCGATGGGTTAATATACATGCCACTGCCCATCTCAAACCCGGCGGCCCGGTTGACCCGTGGTACCAACGAAACATACCAGTGAAAGTAGACACTGCCGGGTTCTTTTACGGGCCCCGAACGAATAATCATGTTGTAATCCGGGTCCCGCAGACCGACGTAGAGCTTGCGAACAACTTCCTGTAGCACCTGCGCCAGACTCGTGATCTCTTCCGGTTGGATATCCAGGAAGTTTGCGCTGTGGCGTCGTGGGATAATCCAGATATGGAAGGGCGACAGGGCGGCATAGAGCACAAAGGCCACAAAGTGCTCATTCATGGTTATCACCCGTTCGCCCCGCGCCAGTTCATCCTCAAGCATGTAGCAGAACACACACTGTCCATTGTCGTCAAAATAGCGGCGCGCTTCATCAATGCGCCGACGGATACTGTTGGGGACAACCGGCAACCCGATAATCTGGCAGTGCGGATGGAGCAGCGATGCCCCGGCACTCTGACCATGGTTTTTGAAATAGATAATCTGCTCAGCCCGATGATCGGTACTGATTTCCTGTCCCCGCTGCTGAAAAGTTTCCAATACAGATTGGACTTCCTCGGGCAGCATCAATGCCAGGGTCGTGTTGTGCCGGGGATGCTCGACAACAATCTCATGATGGCCGATACCCGCGATCCGGCGCTGGACACCATCGAAAACGCGGGTAAGCATTCCCTCTTCGGCCAGGGCCGGAAATTTATTGCGCACGACCCGGGTATGCCACGGTCCTTCTGCCGGAAACCGTTTGACTTCCAGATCAAGCTCTTCGTTGCCGGGGCAGAATGGACAGTCCGGTTCATAGGCATGGTGTTCCTCGGTCAGCGTGCGGTGGGCAGATTCGGCAAACGCATTGGGGCGTTTGGAACGCTCACTAGCAATAATGACCCACTCGCGGGTCGCAAGATTCTGTCGCAATTCGGACATGGCTGGTTCCTTATGCTGAACGCGGCATTGTTATTTCCGGTCGCGGGTAAGCCACAACCGGCTACGCCGTTCATAATCCTCCATTCCCCTGACGCTGAATATGCCAGGGGCTTTCCCGTTCTTACCGGCATACCACATGGTGCGTGGTAGTAGTTTAGCATATCATATCGACTGAGTGGGCGATTCGCGCATCTGCAACAACTTTGCTACAATAAACCAGGTTTACCCGTGATTTATACGACGTACGCGGTGGGTCTACAAACCGGGCGTTTGAGGCCGATAATGCCCGGCCTCGCCGGCGGCAGCGTAGTATTTTTTCTTTTTCGCAAAAAACTTGCACATCATGTAAAGGTTTTGCGAAAAAGATGGAATCTTCCGCCCTGCCGGAGGCGACATGCGCTACTGAGTCGGTGACCGCGTAACTCATTTACAAAATGACCCGGTGGGCTCGCACCCCGGACGTTATCAGCGCAGCGGTGTGTCGTTTTGCCTGTGACAGCATGGAACCTCGTTTCTGCCGGAGACGCAGGAAGCCCCCAAACGAGGGACTGCGTAAAATGTCAGACTACAGACGCCGGATTGCAGACGACGGACTACAGAAGAATCTGAGGTGCAATGTGACTGACATCAGCGAGCAGACTACCCCGATTGTCCTCGAAGCGCGCGGTATTACCAAACGATTCCCCGGTGTTATTGCCAATGATAATGTTTCACTCTGTTTGCGGCGGGGCGAGGTGCTGGCACTGCTGGGCGAGAATGGTGCCGGCAAGTCAACCCTCATGAACATCCTCTACGGCCTGGGTCATCAGGATGCAGGCGAGATCCTGGTCAACGGGCAGCCGGTGCATATCGATAGCCCGCACCATGCGATCCGGCTGGGCATCGGGATGGTGCATCAGCACTTCCAACTGGTGCCGGTGATGAGCGTCACCGAGAACGTTATGCTGGGAACTGAGGTAACGCGCGTGGGTGGGTTCCTGGACCGGCGGCGCGCCGCCGAGCAGATTCGCACCATCTCGCGGCAGTATGGCCTGGAGGTCGATCCGGATGCACTGGTGGCCGATCTCCCCGTGGGCGCACAGCAGCGCGTTGAGATTGTCAAAGCGCTCTATCGCAACGCCGATATGCTTATTCTGGATGAACCGACCGCGGTGCTGACGCCCCAGGAGAGCGATGACCTCTTTCGGATCATGCGCACCCTGACAGAACAGCAGAAGTCAATTATTTTTATCACGCATAAACTGCGCGAAGTGCTGCATGTGGCCGATCGCATCATGGTGCTGCGCAATGGAAAAGCGGTTGGTGAAACCATTCCCGACCGGACGACCCGCGAAGATCTGGCGGCGATGATGGTCGGGCGCGAGGTATTGCTCCAGGTTGACAAAGCGGCGGCAAATCCCACCGAACTGGTGCTGCAGGTGCATGACCTGCGTGTTCTCGATGATCGCCAACATGTCGTTGTCGATGGCGTCGATCTGGAGGTCCGCGCCGGCGAGATCCTGGGGATTGCCGGGGTGCAGGGCAATGGTCAGAGTGAACTGGTCGCCGCGCTCACCGGCATGCGCCCGGCTGTGGCGGGCAGTATCTCGCTGCTGGGCCGGGAGGTTGTACGCGCTTCCCCCCGCCGGATCAGCGAGATGGGCGTGGCCTACATCCCCGAAGATCGCCGGCGCGAAGGTCTGGTAACCAGCTATCCGCTCACCGATAATGCCATCCTCGAAATGTACTACCGCAAACCCTTCGCACGCGGCATCTTCCGCGATGAACAGGCGCGCATTGCACATGCACAACGGCTGGTGGCCGAATTTGATGTACGTACACCCGGCGTCCATGTGCCCGCCGGCTCGTTGAGTGGCGGCAACCAGCAGAAGTTCATTGTCGCCCGCGAGTTTACCCGGCCGATCAAACTGCTGATCGCCGCGCAGCCAACCCGGGGTATCGATGTCGGCTCGATTGAGTTTATTCACCAGCAGATTGTACGCAAGCGCGACGAAGGTACGGCGGTCTTGCTGGTTTCCGCCGAACTGGACGAGATCTTATCCCTGTCGGATCGGATTGCCGTGATGTACCGGGGTCGCATTATTGCAACGCTTCAGGCGGCGCAGGCCGACCGCGAAGAGTTAGGCTTGCTGATGGCCGGGTGTGAGCTACCTACCCGTTGATAATGTGAGAGGATGCCATGGCCAGACCGACTGAGGCGGATACGAAACCGCGCCGGCCAATGAATGTACGCGATATCTGGGGATGGGTTTCGCCGTTGCTGGTACCGCTCTTCGCCGTGTTTACCGCCCTGGTCATTGGGGCGGTAATCATTGAGTTGACCGGCAAGAGCTGGTTGCTGGCCTATGGTGGGTTGTGGGATGGCGCGCTGGGTTCCCCCCAGGCCATCGCCAACACGATTGTGCGCTCCACGCCCTTTATTATTACGGGGCTGGCTGTGGCGCTCGGCTTTAAGGCCGGGCTTTTCAATATTGGCGCGGAAGGCCAGCTCTACGCCGGGGCGCTGCTGGCGGTGCTGATCGGCATCACCTTTACCGGGTTGCCGGGTATTCTGCTGGTGCCGCTGGCGATTGCCGGAGGCGCGGTGGGTGGCATGCTCTGGGGCGCGATCCCGGGCTATCTCAAAGCCCGTACCGGCGCGCACGAGGTCATCAATACCATTATGCTCAACTATATCGCCATCCGCCTGACCGAGTGGCTGATTAAGAGCCGCGACCCCTATCTTCTGGGCGATCCGGATGATCCAAGCAGTGCGCGTACACGGCTGATCAGTGAGCAGGCGCAACTCCCGGTTATTCCCGGCACCGATCTGCACGCCGGCATTCTCATGGCAGTGATCCTGGTGCTGCTGGTCTACTGGCTGCTCTATCGTACCACCATTGGCTTTGAGCTACGTACAATCGGGGCTAACCCGGCGGCGGCACGCTATGCCGGCATCAAGGTGCCACGCACGATTGTCCTGGCGATGGCTCTGAGCGGAATGATTGCGGGGCTGGCGGGCGCCGGTGAAGTGCTGGGGGTAGAGCAAGCGCTGAAAACCGACTTCTTCTCGGGGCTGGGCTTTGATAGTATTGCCGTTGCGCTGCTGGCACGCAGCAACCCGCTGGCGATGATCCCGGCGGGGCTGTTGTGGGGGGCGCTGCTGACCGGCGCGCGGCTGATGCAGGTACGCGCCGCGCTGTCAATTGATCTGATCAAGATTGTGCAGGCGCTGATTATTATGTTTGTGGCCGCCGATCAGATTGTGCGCCGGCTCTATCGCATTCGGACACGTCAGGCGGGGGAGGAGACGATCTTCTCGCGCGGCTGGGGCGCGTAACCCGGCCCTGGTTGTTGTAAGGAATAGGGACGCGCAGAAGCACGTCCCTACCAAAAAACGCAGGCAAGGAAGCTCCCCGCTTCTTTGCCTGCGAACCCGAATCTGATTGATCTGCTGATCTCAGGCCGGAGTTGGCTCAACCTGCAGGCTGCTGCTCGCCGGTAATTTAGGTTTCCGTCGGTAGGTTGGAGCAGGCATGCCGGGATTTCCCGACTGCAGCAGATACGCCAGACTCTGCAACCCGCGATACTGCAACTGTTTGACCGAGCCTTCAGTACGCCCCAGGCGTTGCGCAACTTCCTGAACCGAGAGTTCATCCACAAAGCGTAACCGAATAACCTGTTGCTGACTGTAGGTCAGATGCCGCAGATTCTGCCGGATCTCCTCGTGGTCGAACTGCGTAGCCAGGAGCGTTTCCGGGCCGTCGCATATATCGTCCATCTGATCTAAGGAGAGAGGACTACGGGCGTAGCGGCGCAGCGTATCCGTGGTACGGTCGCGCGCGATACGGTAGAGCCAGGTAGCGAGGGACCAGCCGCGATCTTCGTAGGCGGTTATTCCCTCCAGCATACGGAGAAATACTTCGGCACAGAGATCTTCTGCCAGTTCGGGATGACCAATGCGATAGTAAATATAACGGTAGATACCCGATGCGTGGCGTTCGTAGATGATTGTGAGCGCGTGCGGATCAGCGGATTGGGCCCGACGAATCAACTCGGTATCGTTGCCGGTGCGTGTCATGGCAATCCTCCCGGTATAGCTCTGGCGGGAAAGTACGAGTAAGCAAACGAGACCATACCCGTAAGTAGTATAACATGTGCGCTGCGTGCGAAACGTAATAGTTTCGTTATAAGAGTGTGAAGAAAAAGTTATCGCGCGGGATGTGCTACAATGCAACTACTATGGAACAGCAACGGCAACGGCAACATATGGTGCGTACACAACTGCAGCGACGCGGTATTAGCGATGCCGCCGTGCTACAGGCAATGAACGCTGTGCCGCGGCATCTCTTCTTACCGGAGCCTATCCGCGCGCATGCCTATGAAGATCGCGCCCTTCCGCTGGAGGAGGGGCAGACGATATCGCAGCCCTTCATTGTGGCGCTGATGGCCCAGGCGCTGATGTTGCAGGGGCAGGAGCGGGTGCTGGAGATCGGGACCGGTTCGGGGTATGCCGCCGCCGTGTTGAGCCACCTGTCCGCCGAGGTTTACACGATTGAGACAGTGCCGACGCTCACCGAGACGGCGCGTGTACGCTTGACTGAACTGGGCTACGGGAATGTGCATGTGCTGCAGGGTGACGGCACGGTGGGACTGCCCGAATATGCCCCCTTCGATGGGATTGTAGTCGCCGCCGCATCGCCCTGGGTGCCGCATCCACTGCGCCGGCAACTGGCCGTTGGGGGGCGGCTTGTGATCCCGGTCGGCGGGCGGGATGACCAGATGCTGCTCCGGTTGACCCGGTCCAGGCAGGAGGTTCAGGTTGAGCGGCTGAGCGGGGTACGCTTTGTGCCCCTGCTGGGTGAGCATGCCTGGAAGGATGATCATTGACCCGCTGCACGCGGTGAACATGCAAACCGGGCGTTTGATCCGCTATAGTATATAAAGTGACACGCGTTACGCGGTCGTTGACCCGGCAGGAAATTTCGCCTCCGGCAGGGTGGAGGATTCCTTTCTTTCCCATAAAAAATTTATGTCCTGTGTAAATTTTTTATGGGAAAGAAAAAAGAGTACCATGCTGCCGCAGGCGAATCGGTTTTCATCGGGTCAAACGCCCAGTTTGAACACGCACCGCGTAACGCGTGTAAAGTAATAAAAGAAAGAAGGAGCAACGAACTGTGCGTAATATTCTCTCGCCCCCGGATGAGCGCACCTTTGCCGGTGGCACCAATGACAATATTGAATTGCTGAAGGCCTGGGCCGGAACATCGCTGGCATTTGCGATCTTTATCGTGGGTGGTCAGGTGCTCCAACCGGGGTTTGTAACATTTCTCATTATCGCAGCGATAACCTGTGGCATCGGGTTTCTCTTACACGAACTGGCCCACCGCATTCTGGCACGCAACTATGGTGCGGAAGCGCATTTTGTTGCCAATAATCCCTGGTTGCTGATCTCGATAGTGATTGCCTTTGTAGGCATTTTTATTGCCGCACCCGGCGCTGTCTGGCATCGCGGCTACCTGACCACGCGACAGGGCGGGATAATTGCGCTGGCCGGACCGGCAACGAATCTGGCGCTGGCCGTACTCTTTCTCGGGTTGAGCTTTCTGGCTCCTACCGGCGGTTTTCTGACGATGCTGGCATTTATCGGCTACCAGATCAATGCCTGGCTGGGGCTATTTAATATGATCCCTGCCGGGCCATTTGATGGCGCAAAGGTGCTCAACTGGAGTCCGGTGGTATTTGGTGTCACAGTAGCGATTGCGATTATTCTGGTGTTTGTACTGCCTCGGGTGGTTTTTTAACCTGTCAACCCTGGGGGCAGACGCGCCGATGCGCGTTCGTACAGACTCCTGGGGGTAGTTTCACCCGGCAGGTTGCAGTATCTCGGCAAAGCTGGTATGTTTTGCGGTTGTGCGCGTACGATTCTGGATAATCATGTCGAAGGAGGACGGCTATGCGGATTCCCTTACTTGCAGGGAACTGGAAAATGTACAAAACGACCGGCGAGGCGGTGGAACTGGTGGAGGGGTTGCTCAAGGGTCTGGGCACATTGAAGGAGCGTGAGGTGCTGGTTTGCCCGCCCTATACGGCGCTGGATCGAGTGAGTAAGTTGGTAGCCAACACACCGATTGCGCTGGGCGCGCAGGATCTCTTTTACGAGAAGGAAGGCGCGTACACCGGCGCAATTGCCCCGCAGATGCTCAAGGATGTCGGCTGTACCTATGTGATTGTCGGGCATAGCGAACGCCGCCAGGTGTTTGGCGATACCGATGAAACCGTGAACCGCAAACTGAAGGCGGCGCTTGCCAATGATCTGCGGCCGATTATGTGTGTCGGCGAGAGCAAACCGCAGCGTGACAGCGGACAGGCCGAGGAGATTGTCGTTAATCAGGTACGCAACGGCCTGGCCGACGTGACAGCGGCGCAGATGCAGTCGGTTGTGGTCGCCTACGAGCCAATCTGGGCCATTGGTACGGGCGATACGGCAACGCCGGCCGATGCGCAGGCGATGCATGCCGCGATCCGCCGAACGCTGACCGAGTTGTATGGCACGGATACTGCAAATAGCATCCGCATTCAGTATGGCGGCAGCGTAAAGCCGGACAATGTTGATGAACTGATGTCGCAGCCCGATATTGATGGCGCGCTTGTCGGCGGCGCATCGCTCAAGGCCGATAACTTTTTGCGGATCGTCCACTTCCAGTAAATGGACAGCGGATAGGGAGGCAACGGGCGGCGTCCGGTCGCCCGTCTTTACATCGCAGGTTGCAGCACACCTCTGTGTCTGTCACCTGCGATGTGTGATCTCTTGACCAACCAGGGAGCAGTGTATGTTTGTTGAGATCGGTGTCATCCTGATACTGGTGCTGGCAAATGGAGTCTTTGCCGGAACCGAGGCGGCGCTGATCGCGGCCCGGCGGGGGCGGTTGGAACAGCGTGCTGAACGGGGTAGTGCCGGTGCGGCGCTGGCGATCACCTTTCAGGAAGATCCGAACCGCTTTCTCTCGACGGTGCAGGTCGGCATTACGCTGATCGGTGTGCTGGCGGGTGCATTTGGCGGCGCAAACCTGGCCGCCCCGGTGCAGACGCTCCTGGAGCCGCTGCCCCTGGTTGGCCCCTATGCCGGAACGATTGCCTTTGTGCTGGTTGTGGTCAGTATCACCTATCTGTCCCTGGTGCTGGGCGAACTGGTCCCGAAACGCCTGGCCCTCCAGAGCGCGGAGGCAATTGCCATCGGCATGGCGGAGCCAATGCGCGTCCTGGCGCAGATCAACCGGCCCATTGTTGCACTGCTGACCTGGTCAACCGAGGGTATTCTGGCGCTGCTGGGCCGCCGCAATATGCCGCCGGAAGTTGTCACCGAGGAGGATATCCGGCACCTTGTGCGGCAGGGTACGATGGGCGGCTCGGTTGAGCCGCAGGAACAGCAGTTGATCGAGCGCATCTTCAAGTTTAGTGACCGTGCGGTTCATCACATTCAGACGCCCCGCGTGGATGTTCATGCCTTTGAAGCGCAGACCCGCCTGGGTGACATTCTCGGCGAGGTGATCGAGAGTGGCTATTCCCGTTTTCCGGTGTATGAAGAGGATCTGGACCATGTGATCGGGATGGTGCATGTGCGCGATATGCTGCGTCTCTACTGGAGCGAGGGTGAAGATGGGCCGATACGCAGCATAATGTATCCACCGCTCTTTGTCCCAGAGAGTAGTCGGGCGGCGGCACTGCTGGCAACCTTTCGCAAGGAGCACCGTCACTTCGCGGTTGTGGTGGGTGAGCATGGCGGGGTTGAGGGCGTTGCCACAATGGAAGATGTGCTGGAGGAAATTGTTGGCGAGATCGCCGACGAGACAGATGAAGCCGAGGAACCCGCCGTCGTTCAGCGCGAAGACGGCTCATGGTTGATTGACGGGGCTCTGCCGATAGATCGCCTCAAGCAGCATCTGGAGTTAGAAGCACTGCCGGGTGAAGATATGTTTCACTTTGATACGCTGGCGGGGTTTATCCTCAGTCTGGCGGGCCAGATTCCCCAGGTCGGGGATAACATTCGCTGGGCGCAGTGGCGCTTCGAGATTGTTGATATGGACGGTCTGCGGATCGATAAAGTGCTGGTATCGCACGAAGCCGAAGCGAACACCGATGTAGATAGTGTTGTCGTGTGAGACAAAGAACAACAGTGTTTCACATTTCCGGGGACTGTGCTACACTACAGGATGGCGGGATGCAACTCACGCACCGCGCCGAACGTAGTGCTAATGAGACAAAACAAGGTAAATCAAACGTAGGGCGGAGCAACTTCCCTGCGATATCATGACCAAATTAATACCAACACGATTTACGCGGTCGGTGCCCAAACTGGACGTTTGATCCCGGTAACGGCACGTTTCGCCTGCGGCAGCATGGTACTCTTTTTTCTATTTCATAAATAATGTTGCACGCAGTGCAACATTATTTATGAAATAGAATGGAATCTTCCGCCTGGACGGAGGCGGAACGACCTTCGGGGTCAGTGACCGCGTAACTCCTGACCAACTCAACCTGAAGAAGTATACAAAGGAGATGACATTCATGGCCGGTGAAGTAGATCTGCGAGCAGCGCTTGCGCGTCCCTTTGTCGCCGCCACCAACACTGCCCAGGTGGCCTATCTGCTCCTGGAAATCCAGCCAACTCAGCAGGTGGCCCAGGTGCGTATGCCGGTCAATGTGAGTTTTGTGCTGGACCGCAGCGGCTCAATGCGCGGCGAGAAGATTGATCGGGTCCGGCGAGCCGCCACCACCGCGCTGGATCTGCTTGATGCGCAGGATACGGTTTCGATTGTGATTTTTGACCATCGCACCGAGGTGCTAATTCCATCAACCTCGGTGCAAAACCGCCCTGAGTTGCAAGCGAAGATCAGCCGTATTCGTGATGCCGGCGGCACCCGCATTGCCCCGGCAGTCGAGCGCGCCCTGCGCGAGATCGAGAAGGTCGGCGACACGGGCATTCGACGCATGCTGCTCCTGACCGACGGGCAGACGGAGCACGAGAAGGAGTGTCTGCTCCGCGCCGAGGATGCCGGGCAGCGGGGAGTGCCGATTACCGCGCTGGGCGTCGGCAGCGATTGGAACGAGGATCTGCTCATTGATATGGCGAATCGCTCCGGCGGTACGGCGGATTATATCGCGCAGCCGGACAAGATTACCGACTACTTCCAGAATACCGTACAGCGTGCGCAGGCCACAGTCGTTCGCAATACCAGTCTGATCCTGCGGCTGGTGCAGGGCGTGACTCCCCGTGCCGTCTGGCAGGTGATCCCGCTGATTGACAACCTGGGCTATCGGCCCATTTCAGATCGGGATGTCAGCGTCCCGCTGGGCGAACTGGAGACGGGTCAGGGCCGCACGCTGCTGATTGAACTGCTGGTGGACCCGCGTCCGGCCGGGCAGTACCGCGTGGGGCAGGCCGAGGCCGTCTATGATATTCCGGCCCTTGGGCTGGCCCAGGAGAAGGCCCGCGTCGATGTGCTGCTGACCTTTACCGGCGACCCGGCGCAACTCAACCAGGTCAATCCGCCGGTGATGAATATTGTCGAGAAGATCAGCGCCTTCAAGCTGCAAACGCGGGCACTGCAAGACCTGCAGACGGGCGATGTCGGCAATGCTACACAGAAGCTGAAGAGTGCCGTCACCCGCCTGCTGAACCAGGGCGAGGTTGAACTGGCCGAAACCATGCAGCAGGAGGTCGAGAATCTCGAAAAGAGCGGCAAACTGAGCAGCGAGGGCCAGAAGACCATCAAATTCGGGACGCGCAAAACGGTGCGCCTGAGCGACCTGGATCTGCCGAAGGAGTAGTCCGTCGTCGGTATCCCGTAATCCGTAGTCGGTAGTCGGTAGTCGGTATCCCGTAATCCGTAGTCTGTAATCCGTCGTCGGTATCCCGTATCCCGTAATTATCAGGGTGATTTTTCGGCAGGGACGCGCACAAGCGCGTCCGCCCGCCGACTGGCGAGAACTTCACCCGGAACCACTCCGTATCCCGCAGCTCGGACTACGGACTACAGACTACGGCCTACGGCCTACGCCAGAGCTACATCATCAGCGAATAGCCGCCATCGACAATGATCGTCTGGCCGCGAATCATGCGGGCGGCGGGTGAGCAGAGGAAGGCCACAACCTCGGCAAGATCATCGGGTTCGAGCATGCGCCCGGCGGGGGTGCGCTGCCTGACCGCGTCAATCATCGTCTGCCCCTGGTTGTCAAAATGTCGCAGCGCGTCCGTTTCAACCAGCCCGCCGCTGACGGCATTGACGACGATATTCTGGTCGGCCAGTTCCACCGCCAGATAGCGCGTTAGCGTCTCAATCGCCGCTTTGCTCACCCCGACGGCCACATAGTCCGGCAGCACCCGGTTGCTGCCCAGGCTGCTAATGCCGACAATCGCGCCGCCACCCCGCGCCGCCATCAGCGGAGCAGCCCGCTGCGCGCATAACAGCAACGACCGCGCATTGATATTCTGGGTCCACTCCCAGCCCCGCGTATCCTGCTCCATCGCGGGCCGCAAGAAGCCGCTGGCCGCGTTGCACACCAGGATGTCCAACCCACCTGCCTGCTCGCGCACCGCCGCAAACAGCGTATCGATTTTGGCCTCATCGCCGACATGGGCACGCACAACGAACGCCTGCCGCCCCAGTGCGCGAATCGCCTCGGCGGTCTCCTCGGCGGCAGCGCGGTTCCGAAAAAAGTTGACGACAATATCCGCGCCGGCGCGGGCCAGGCGCAGCGCAATCGCCCGCCCGATACCCCGCGACGAGCCGGTGACCAGTCCAATCTTTCCCGTAAAATCCATGTATTCCCCTCGTGGACGACACATCACATAACCGGAAGGAAATTCTCCCGCGCTATTGTACCGCAAGTCTGGAGTGTGGTTGCGTTGCAGCCATTTGCGAACCGCATATCGCGCATATGTCGGGGGTATGTCGTCAAATCCCTTGACAACCCCCTGAGACACATGTTATAATCCCGCGAGTGTGAGACGGGCGCATAGCTCAGTTGGTTAGAGCGCAATCCTGATAAGATTGAGGTCCCTGGTTCGAGTCCAGGTGCGCCCACCATAGGGAACCAATCAGGTAGATTGCGGATTGATCATCCGCAATCTACCGTTGTGTTGGGGCGGTAGCTCAGTTGGGAGAGCACCTGCTTTGCACGCAGGGGGTCAGGAGTTCGAGTCTCCTTCGCTCCACCAGCATAGCCCATCAGAACGCGGAAGAACGAAAAAGTTCTTCCGCGTTCTTGCGTGGTTTCCTGTTCTGCATAGAGCCGAGACCGACACCTGACTGCTGAACTAAAATTCAGGGAACTGGAGAACCGGAAAGCGGAAGGTGATCAACTCGAGTTACTTATGACGTTGCTTAACGATGACTTGATGCCGAACCAGATCCGTGTCGTACGGGTTGACTCGGATGGTCTCTGGCTGGTTGATCGCAACGGTATTGCTCGCCCTGGTGTCGGACCTCATTCACCACCTGCTCAACGCCTACATTATCAACGGACTGGCTGTCCATGATACGAACGGGCATCTGTCTATGAACCGTAGCGGTGTAGTGCTGATTGACGAAGTTGATGCTCACCTGCACCCGGAATGGCAGCGCGAGATCGGCTTCTGGCTGAAGCGCAGCTTCCCAAAGATACAGTTCCTGGTCACGACCCATAGTCCGATTATTTGCCAGGCGGCTGACGCGAACGGACTATTTGTCCTGGCGGAAAGTGAGCAGCGCGAAGCCTATACCACACTACCGCCGCGCCGTCAGGTACAGCAGCAACATCGCCCCCAGCAGTAGCGCCCGCCGAGCAGTCCCAGCGGTCCCAGCCGTTCGTCAAAGAGTCACCAGGCCAGCAGTGCCGAGGTCAGCGGCGCCGGCAGAGTGGTGCTGCCGGCGGCCGTTGCCGTGGTGTAACCTCCAGCAGCATGCGTTGCCGGCGCGGAGTAACCCGCCTGCAATCCCACCAGCATCACCGTACCCGCCGTCACCCGCTCCCAGCGTCTGCTCTTCGTGGGCGCGGACGGCGGGAGGTAAGAAGGGAAGAACGCTGTAGCGTGTTTGCATCATTGGCTTCTCATCCTCCCAATGCATGAAACTGATTTCCCATTGCCGTTCTCTTTTACCGCTGCGAATCAGATCGATTGACTATGAGATGGTGGTTTTATGAACGAAGTTACGGTATAATGACTAACATTGTACTTACATAAACAGCTTTCTCCTTTGTCTCACTAGTTCACCTGTTCAGATGGGTGAGTCATATAAGTAGTATAGAACCACACAACTACAACCACTCACTTCTACCCGTATAACTTGCCTGGTTCTGTCTTGAGTAGTTGGAGACTTTTATGAGTGTCAATGCAGTAACCATAGAACAATTACAGGCAGAAATTGCCCAACTCCGCATAGAGAACGCCCGGTTATACCAGCACCTTAATACAGTTGAGCATTACGGTGATATGCAGCATCAGTCCTGGTTCTACCTACAGGAACTCCCGCTGGCCGTTATCGAGTGGGACCAGGATTTTCGGGTACAGCACTGGTCCCAACAGGCAGAAACATTCTTTGGTTGGCGGGCCGATGAAGTGATTGGGAAGTATTGGAATGAGTTGAATCTGGTCTACCCGGAAGATCAGGAGTCTGTGGCAACTATTGTAACGCGCCTGCTTGATGGGACAGCGCAGTATGCTTGTATGTCTAATCGGAACTTGACCCGCAATGGCGTGGTAATCCCCTGTGAATGGTACAGTGCCGCATTCTACGATGCCGACGGACATCTGGTATCGGCACTCTCGCTTGTACAGAATATTGCCGCGCGGGTTCAGGAAGAAGCGGCCCTGCGTGCAAGCCAGGCATTTCTGCAGGGATTTCTCAACTACTCACCCGCCGTGGTTTTTGCTAAAGATCTAGAGGGGCGCTATCTGCTGGTCAACGAGCAACTGGCAATGCTCATGCACATCCCTATCGAAGCATTCATGGGCAAAACCGATCAAGAACTGTTTTCAAGTAACGGTGAGCTTGTTATGCAAGTACGCTCCAATGACCAGCGCATTGTTATGACTGGCACAGCGATTGAGTTTGAAGAGGAAGTACCCCTTGACGATGGGCTGCATACGTACCTCACGATAAAGTTTCCGATCTATGATCTGCATGGGCAAATCATCGCTATCGGGGGGATTGCAACCGACATTACCGAACGCAAACAGGCCGAGGCCGCACTCCAGACCGAGCGGGCCATACTGACGCAGCGCGCGGCCGAACGTACATCCGAGTTAAGCTTATCCAATGCGGAACTGGCGCGGGCCGTACGGGCCAAAGATGAGTTTCTGGCAAATATGAGCCACGAACTACGTACACCACTCAACGCTGTCCTGGGGTTATCCGAAGCGCTGCAAGAAGAGGTGTACGGCAAACTCACCGAGAAACAGCATTTTTCGTTACAAACCATCGAGGAGAGTGGACGGCACTTACTGACACTGATCAACGATATTCTGGATCTGGCAAAAATTGAGGCCGGGCGTGAGGAGTTATTGCTTGACGATGTCGCCATTGAATTCGTCTGCCAGGCCAGTCTGCGGATGATCAAACAGGTTGCCCAGAAGAAGAACCTGCGCGTTATCGAGTCGTTCCAGATGAATGTTCCCTCAATGCAGGCTGATGAGCGCCGCCTGAAACAGATCCTGGTCAACCTGTTGAGTAACGCTGTCAAGTTTACGCCGGAAGGCGGGCAGATTGGCCTGGAGGTGACAACGGATACTGAACATAATCAGGTGTACTTTACTGTGTGGGATACGGGGATCGGCATTGCACCGGAACATCTGGAGCGGCTGTTCAAACCCTTTTCGCAGATTGATGGTGGGCTGAACCGCCGGCATGACGGCACTGGACTGGGGTTGTCATTGGTAATGCGGTTGGCAGAGATGCATGGCGGCAGTGTTGCGGTTGCGAGTGAGGTCGGCCAGGGTAGTCGCTTCACCATTACCCTCCCCCGCTTGACGTCTGTCCACTCCGTAACTTCCCCGGCTGCCCCGGCAACTCCGGCTGCCCCGGCTTCCGATGATGTGCCGCACTGGGCGCTGGTTATCGAGGACTCGCTTACCGCCGCCGATCAGATCGCTCGCTACCTGAGCGAAATGAGTATGCAGTCGGTTATTTCCACACGCGGTCGTGACGCCGTCAATCAGGCACTTGATATTAAGCCGGATATTATTCTCCTGGATATTCTGCTGAATGATATCTCGGGCTGGTCAATATTACAAGCCCTCAAAGCCGATCCGCGTACGCAGCATATTCCGGTTGTCGTAGTCTCGGTTATAGATGAGCCGAAACAGGCCGAGGCACTGGGGGCAGTCGCCTCTCTGGTGAAACCGATCTCCCGCGCGCAACTCCAGGCGGTGATTACCACAATCTTTCCCGGACATCCGGCGACACCATCCACCGCTCTGGTTGTTGTGCCCGAAACAGCAGTTCCGGAGAACATACCACGCATTTTGCTCGCTGATGATAATGAGACGACTATCGAGATGCTTTCGGAGTACTTGCATGTGCATAGTTATCAGGTTAGTGTGGCACGGAATGGTGTAGAAGCCATCCAGCGCACCGTCGAGGAATCACCCGACCTGATTTTGATGGATATCCAGATGCCCCGCATAGACGGCCTGGAAGCTATTCGGCAAATCCGTGCTATGCTGTGTAATACGCCGATTATCGCCTTGACTGCGCTGGCAATGCCCGGTGATGAGGAACGCTGTCTGAAGGCCGGGGCGAATGCCTATCTGAGTAAACCTGTGCGCCTGAGAGACGTGGTTCGAATAATAGAAGCATACCTGGATAGGACTAGTGGAGGCAAACCGAACTGAGCCGGCACACGGTTCAGCCGTGGTCCGGCAACCCGATTCCAGGTCAGTTTACCTGTCAATACTGCGGTTTCACGCGGCATGGTCAGGGTGCCGAGCCACTGCTGTTACACCTGCATTTCGCTGGATACGCTATGGACGCCCGATGATCTTGGCCCAGGCTGCTTCGATCTGGGCGCGGGTTTTGTCCTGGGTGCCGCTGTTGTCAATAACCACGTCGGCATGCGCCAGTCGGTTGGATTGGGGCGGTTGCGCGGCAACCCGCCGGCGAGCCTCGGTTTCACTCATGCCCCGGGTCTGTACCAGGCGCTCGACCTGCTGTTCCTCGGTACATGTCACGACCCAGATTGAGTCACACTGCTCGGCCCAGGTTGACTCAAGCAGTTTAATGGCGTCGATCACCGCAACCGGTCGATCCAGAGGTTGCTCACGGCTACCATGTCCACTCCCATGCGCGACTTGCTCCAGCCATTCGCCAATCTCGGTTCGTACGGCGGGATGGACGATCTTCTCCAACTGCTGAAGCGCGGTCTTGTCACTAAAGACCTGATCGCCCAGTTTGCGCCGATCAATGGGACCGCCCGGACGGGTAAGCACATTAGTGCCGAATGCAGCGACAATCTGCTTATAAACTGGTTTGCCCGGTTGCTGTACCCGGTGCGTCACCCGGTCAGCATCAATGGTGCGGGCTCCCAGTGCAGAGAGAATCGCCAGCACAGTACTCTTTCCACAGGCAATTCCACCCGTCAGGCCAATCAGATAGAGGTCAGGATGTTGTTTCACGGAGTGACTCCTCTTGCGCAGTGCGCACATAGTGTGTATGACGATCACAACGCAGTATGGACTACAAAATGACGCATTATTCCATCTCGATATATTCCTGCTTGACCAGCGCGCCCTCGTCCAGGCCACAGAGGGCCAGCAGGTCGCCGATGATGCGCGCGCGCGCATCAGCATCTTTGCGGCTCCAGGTACGACTTTTGATTTCCAGATACGGGCCGGGAGTACGGTTGCCCCCCAGTGTATCCAGGTTGAGCGCAAAGTCTTCACCCTTGTACACAATTCGCCAGCGCCGGCGGCGTTTCTCGATATCGATTACGGTATCGGGTTGGAAATACTCGCGGTAGAAACGGAGCGAGTGATCCGCCTGCGCGGTATAGCGCGCCCGCGAGAGCAGAATGGCCGAAGCATATTCATCCCGTAGCGTCTCGAAGACCAGCGTGATGGTATACTTTGGCTCTAGCCGCGCGCCCGGATCGAGCCGGTGGTCTTCGCGGATGCGGATACGCTCGCGTTCGCCATTGTGAAACAGAAAGTAGGTGTCATACTGTGTCCGTTCGCTGGCCTTGGTGACGGTGATGTCGGGATGAGCCAGCAGTTGCGCCACCTGTTCTGCACCACTCGCGCCGACATGGGCCTTGACCTGGATCTCGAAGATCTCAGCCTGCGCCACGCCACCAATGGCGAGGATTTTATCGAGCAGATTTGCCTCGCGGCTTGCCAGAAAATGATTGATCCGGTCGGCGATGGTTTGGGCCTGCTGCAACACCTGCGCCTCATCCAGGGTGAGCAGCGCGCGGTCACGCAGGAGAAAGTGCCCGTCAACCAGGACATCGCGTACATCGGCGGCGCGGGCACTGTAGACCAGGTGCGAGTAGATCGCATCCGGGCTGTAGGTGTAGCGCGGTCCACTGTGCAGTTTGCCCAACTCCACAACTGTAACATCGGCGCGCTTGCCCGGCACCAGCGAGCCAACCAGCGTATCCAGGTGAACAGCCTGCGCGCCCCGACTGGTTGCCAGTGCCAGCGCTTCACGGGCCGGCATAGCCGTCGGGTCGCCCGTGACACCCTTGGGCAGCAGGGCCGCCAGGTGCATCTCGACAAACATATCCTGATCGTCGTTACTGGCGGGACCATCGGTGCCGATGCCGGTCGCTACCCCGGCGGCAAGCAGGTGCTGGTAGGGAGCAATGCCGCTGGCAAGTTTGAGATTGCTGCTGGGGCAGGGCACCGCGCCAACCCCCCGATGACGCAGGAGGATAATATCGTCCTCGGTGGCATGCACGCAGTGGGCCGCGATACAGCGCACCGCAAATGCACCCATCTGATCAACATAGCCGATGGGAGTGGCCGCCCGTTCCGCGCGGATCTGCTGGACTTCGCGGGCGGTCTCGGAGAGGTGTGTCACCATGGGCACATCAAAGTGGCGGCAGAGCGCGGCCGCCTCACGGTAGATCTTATCGGTGCAGGTGTAGGGCGCATGTGGCGCGATGGTGGGGATGATCCGCTCATGCGTATGCCACTCGGCGATAAAGTGGCGTGCCCGTTCCAACCCCTCATCGTACGAGGTGGCATCAGGCGTCGGCAGGCGCATCACGGTTTGCCCGCAGATGGCGCGGATGCCCACTTCAGCGGCGGCGCGGGCAACCTGCTCCTCAAAATAGTACATATCCACAAAGGTAGTGACGCCGCCGCGCAGCAGTTCGGCGCAGGCCAGCCGTGTGCCCACATAGCTGAACTCTGGGGTGACAAACTGGCTCTCGACCGGAAACATATAGCCAAACAACCACACGTCAAGCTGCTGGTCGGCAACCAGACCGCGTAGCAGGCTCATCGGCACATGGGCGTGCGCATTGATCAGACCGGGGATAATGGCGCATCCGCTACAGTCACGCATTTCGTCCGGAGTAAACTGATCTTGCAGTGTCGCCGTCGGCCCGACAGCGATGATATCGTGTCCCCGGATAGCGACTGCGCCATCGGGATAGATGGTCCCCTGTGGATCCATCGTAACAACCGTGCCACCGACCAGCAGCAGGTCAACCGCTTCTGCCATAATCTCCTTCCTCCACATTCATGCCGCCGGAAATCCCGGGACGACGGCCGGCGCACATGGCGTGCTACCTGTTGGTCTTATTCTACCAGATGCTATGACCGGGTGCCGGGATTATGCGCGCGTGTAATGTTTCCGGTAGAGACGTGCTGCTGCGGATCTGCATGCCGTCATGATGCGGGAACTCTGTTCTTGGATAGATACTGGGATACTGTTATTCACCGGACGTTCTGGTCAAATGTCCAGTTTGCGTACCCACCGCGTACCTCGTGTTATGCATACGAGGTACGCGGTCACTGACATGGACGGTCATGTCGCCTCCGGCAGGGCGGAGGAAACCAGATCTTATTCACAGGAGGTACGCGGTGGGCGTGCAAATCAGACACATACGCTCACAACAACCGTTTTCGCCTCCGGCAGGACGGAACCGACCTTTCTTTTCCCCGAACATTTGGCTCCTTGAGCCAAATGTTCGGGGAAAAGAAAAAAGAAGTACCATGCTGCCGCAGGCGAATCTGACTTCCATCTTGCCAAACGTGCAGTTTGAAGGCCCACCGCGTAACTCCTGTCAATAATAGGACGTACGCGGTCGGTTCCCAACCCGGCATGTGCCGGGATAAACGGCCCGACTCGCCTCCGGCAGGGCGGAAGATTCCATGCTGCCGCCGGCGAAGACGACATTCACAGGAGTTGCTGTCTCATTTGAACGCGCACCGCGTACGTCCTGGTATTCACGCAATGTTGGCTCAAAGACAGCAGTTACGCGGTCGGTTCCAAACCAGGCGTCTGCCCGGACACATGGCCCGATTCGCCGGCGGCAGCGTGGGACGGCTCTTGTCTTGGTCCGCCAAAAGGATATCCCATGCCGCTCTGCCGGAGGCGAGTCAGGCCGTTTATCCCGGCAACCACCTGGGTTGCATGCGCACCGCGTACCTCATGTATGAACGAGTGTGAATAGTTCGGTTATACCGATTTGTTGCCAGAGCCACAGCGAACACCGAGGACACAGGGATGATACACGGGAACGTGCCGCCGCTGCACCTGTTGTGCCCATTCCGGCTGATTGCGGGTTGATGGCACATTGGTATGAGCAACTATATGCAAGGTTGCCCAATGTAATCGCGGCAAACGACCGAGGACTTTACCACGGCATATGGACAGTGGTCGCAGGGGGAAGGAACGCTGTCGCCGGACGGGTGAGAGTATGGGTTGCGGCCATAACGCTACCGGAGCCTGGACACAATGCTGTACTAAAAGACTGTCTGAAAAGGGTGTGTCATGGGGATACGGCCCCGGAGCGGGAGTCCCGGCGTCAGCCGATTCCGGTTGCACACCGGCCGACGCCGAATGCTGCTACGTTTTCGCATACCGCATCAGGCCGCTGTCGAGATGCAGTGCCGGCCGTGGTATCGGCTCCACCATGGATGCCATCGGGGCGCATCGCGCCCCTGTCGGGGCCCCGGCGTCCTCCGTCTGATGGGTGTTTGCGGCGTCCTGATGAGACATCACAGGATTTTAGCAGCATTCGGCTGACGCCGGGACGCCTGGGGCGCTGTTCGGTGTACTCTGTACAACACCTTTGCCCCACGAACAAGGTTTTGGCAGAAGGATAAAAAACACTATGCTGTTGCCGGCGAAATGTGGCGCTACCGGGATCAACCGTGTTCTACCCCCTCATGGCGTAGGCAATACCACTCTGCAGACTGCCGTGGGTAACAATACTGCTCAGATCGGCTCCCAGGCCCACCAGGGTTTGGGCAATTTCGGGCCGAATCCCGGTAATAATTACCTGGGCTCCCAGCAACTTGACGGCGCGCGCGGCGCGTATCAGGGCATCAGCTACCTGGGTATCCACAATCTGCAGGCCGGTGATATCCAGGATTGCCGTTGTTGCGTGCTGTGCCGCTACCCCTTCAAGCAGCGTCTCCATAACCTGCTGTGCGCGATTACTATCCATGCTGCCAATCAGCGGCATTACAACCAGCCCTTGTGCCAGCGGGATCAGCGGCGTGCTCAATTCACGGAGTGCGGCCTGTTGTGCATGGATAATCTGTTCCTGCATTGCCGTACGTTCTTCCTCCGCCTGAATCTGGTCACTCATATCGCGGACAATCGCGGCTACAGCATACGGCTGCCCGCTGGTGTCACGCAAAATTATGCCGGACAACAGACCGGGGAAGGTTGTTCCATCTTTGCGCTGGTAGGTCAGCATCCCTTGCCAGACACCTTGCTCGACCATCTCCTGGACAATGGCCGGCAGGCGTTCGTGCTCTTCCGGCGCATACACATTCATAAAATACTGACCAATGGTCTCTACACCATACCCGAGCAGGGTGCAGTAGGCCGGGTTGGCATAGGTAATCTGTCCACTCTCAATGTGCGCGACGCCGATAGCATCGGGCGCATTTTCGGCCAGTGTCTGGAAGAGACGCAGATTGTCTTCCGTCTGTTTACGTTGATGAATATCAGTAATCATACCAGTCATGCGGGTTGGATTTCCTTGATCGTCACGCATAGTGATCTTGCCACGACCAAGAAACCATTGCCACTCACCGGACTTATGGCGCAGACGATGTTCAATTTCGTATTCAGGAATCTGGTCGCTCAGATACTCCTGAAATATCCGGTTAACATGGGTGGCATCATCGGGATGCATCAACTGCTGCCATGTGTCAAACCGGTCGGGTAGTTCGTCGGGTTGGTAGCCGAGCATCTCCTTGTAGCGGTCGGACAAATACACCTCTCCCGTCAGCAGGTGCGCATCCCAGGCGCCATCATTGCTGCCCTCAACAATAAACTGCAGGCGCTCCTGGCTCTTACGCAATTCTGCGTCAATCTGGCGCTGTTCGGTAATATCGTAGGCAACCGCTATACCGGCGATAATCCGACCTTCACTGTTGCGTGCGGGTAGCATATGGACCTTGAAATGACGCTCCATAAACGTGATCTCAAAGGTCTGTTGCTGCCCCGCCAGCGCTGCCCGGTATGCCGGTTCAGTAACAGCAATCGTCTCTGGCGGCAAAACCTCCCAGATGGTTTTGCCCCGGAAAACTTCGGGGTCAACCTCACCCTCTTCCAGGATCTGGCCCTGAACCTGCTGATACCGCAACTCATGATCAAAGACAAACAGCGCCCCGCCCGGAAACGCATTGATCAGCGTCTGCCCAACAAGCATCTGCTGCTCCATCTCAGCAATACGCTGATGCAGATGTAGAATATCCTCCGGAAGAGTGCCGTTTGGCTTATTGAGCATGGCCATACAAATTCTCCTTGGATGAAGACGCGATCGGCACAACGTGCCAATAATAAACAGTTGCGAAAGCAGCAGAACACCGCCGCAGGAACCCCAGGATTTCTAGATTATTACTTTTCACTATACAAAAAGCATGAATCCTGTGAAATGGTCTATTAGTCCAATTCAGTTCTAGTACTTGTATGGTTTCAATCGCGATTATATTCCCGACAGCAGTTACGCGGTCGGTTCCAAACCATGTGTTTGCCTGGACACATGGACTGATTCGCCTCCGGCAGGGTGGAATGGGACTGTCTTTTTCCGGAACATCTGGCACGTTGTGCCAGATGTTCCGGAAAAAGACCAAGAAAGTACCACGTTGCCACCGGCGAAATACGCCGTTATCGAAAGCAAACGACCCGTTTGAACATGCACCGTGTAACTCCTGTTACCGAGTAATAACTGGCCTGTTACCATTATCTTACCTCTGGCCGGTACAGGATGTGCTATCATAACCTATAGTTACGATTTGCATCAACATTCCCCCCCTCTTCACCAAGAACGCTCTGGTCAGATGGCCGGAGCGTTCTTGGTTTGTCCTGCTGGTACATATGAGCCATCGCCACAGCATACCGGACGCTCACTGCCAGTTATTGACAGGACGTACGCAATGCGCGTTCAAATCAGGCATTTGTCTGGATGAATGGCCCGATTCGCCTGCGGCAGCATGGTACTCTTTTGTCTTGTTCACAAAGAATTTTCACGAAGTGAAAATTCTTTGTGAACAAGATCTGATCTCTTCCGCCCTGCCGGAGGCGAGTCGGGCCGTTTATCCCGGCAGATGCCGGGTTGGGAACCGACCGCCTACGTCCTATTATTGACAGGAGTTACGCGGTTGACATGCAAATCGGACGTTATTACCCCATGGAAGCCTGATGCGCCTCCAGCAGAGTGGAAGAGATCAGATCTTGTTCGCAAAAAAATTCACAACGTGAATTTTTTTGCGAACAAGAAAAAAGTACCATGCTGCCGCAGGCGCATCGGGCTTCCATCTGGGCACATGTCCAGTTTGTGTACCCACCGCGTAACTCCTGTTATTGACACAAGTTACGCGATCCCTGACCCGGAAAAACATTTCGCCTCCGGCAGGGCGGAAGAGGATAAGCTTTTTCACAAAAATATTGCACTTTGTGCAACATTTTTGTGAAAAAGATCCATAACGTACCATGCTGCCACAGGCAAAGCCAGCCTGTATCGGGCGCAAACGCCCGGTTTGCGCGCCTACCGCGTAAGTCCTGTTATTGACGACCTCGGCAAGTTGCTCGGCTGTTTCGGCAGACAGACGTGCCGGCAATAGCATAACGACCGTACCCGCAGGGTTTTGATAGTGGTAGGACCACTGTTGCCGGCCTGGTCAGCACTGGTCTGCTCAATTTCTTCACACTGGCCGGGCGCTGGTGCGTTCCCGGCCCGACGCCGAGGGTCATGGTATAATGGCAAACTATGAATACGCAGGATACCCGCCTGGTGCTCTATAATGCGACGCTATCGGAGTTGACGGCGCTGATGCGCGCGTGGAACCAGCCTGCTTTTCGCGCCCGGCAGCTCTATCGCCAGATGTATGTTAAGCTGACCCATGACCCCGAGGCGATGACCGATCTGCCGCGGGCGTTGCGGGCACATCTCGCAACGGAGACGCGCATGGGCAGTTTGCGCCTGGTGCGTCTGCAGCGTGGCGATGACGGGCTGACACGCAAGGCGCTGTTTGCGCTTCCCGATGGCTCGGTGGTCGAGACAGTCTTGATGATCTACCCGGATCGGGCAACGGTCTGTGTTTCAACACAGGCCGGGTGCGCCATGGGTTGCGTCTTCTGTGCTACCGGCAAACTTGGGTTGCTGCGCAATCTCAGCAGCGGCGAGATTGTCGAGCAGGTGCTCTGGGCAGCCCGCGAGTTGCAATCAACTGCATCAACCATAGCAACCGTGTCGTCACTGACCAATCTGGTGTTTATGGGTATGGGCGAATCCTTCGCAAACTATGATCGCTGGTGGGCGGCGGTGGAGCGGCTGCATGATCCCCAGGGATTTAATATGGGCGCGCGCAATATGACCGTCTCGACAGTGGGACTGGTTCCCGGTATCCGGCGGTTGGCCCAGGAGCACCTGCCGATTAATCTGGCGATCTCGCTGCATGCGCCCGACGATGACCTGCGTAGCGCGTTGATGCCGGTCAACCGGCGCTACCCCATCGCCACGCTGTTGGAAGCGACCCGGGACTATATCGCGCAGACGAACCGACGGGTCTCGTTCGAGTATGTGCTGCTGCAGGGGCGCAACGATAGTCCGCAGCAGGCGCAGAGGCTGGCAGAGCAGTTGCGCGCCTCGGCCCCTGATCCGGGACCGCTACTCTACCATGTTAATCTGATTCCCTGGAACCCGGTGCCCGGCACACCGTTGGGCCGTTCCGAGCGCAAACGTGTGTTGGACTTCCAGCAGGTGTTGCAGGAGCAGCATATTCCCTGCACGGTGCGCGTTGAACGGGGGGTGGAGATTGACGCGGCGTGTGGGCAACTGGCCGGTGGCGACGCGCTGTCGGACGGCGTGCATGAGCGCGACACAGATTCCCGGACTATTCCTCTGCAGACGCAACGATAACGAACATGAGTTACACACAGTTCCCCACGCGTGGGGAGTTGGGCCTCCAGTAGGCTTGAAGAAACTATTCTCTTTTGCATAAACCGTTGCTTTAGGAGCAATGGTTTATGCAAAAGTAGAGATAAAGTACTATGCTTCCGCAGGCGAAGCCGGCTTCCATCTGGTTAAACGACCAGGTTGCGTAGCCACCGCGTAAGTTCTGTTATCTTAGCAAACAGACGTTTGGTATATCTATTGCGTACCTCGTATAGTTACGTATAACACTACCAGAGAAAAAATATGGCAAAGGTCCAGAATATCAAAGGAATGCGCGATCATCTGCCGCAGGCAATGTTGCTGCGGCAGCATATTATCACGACCCTGACGACGGTGTTTGAGCGGTATGGCTTTGAGCCGCTCTCAACATCCGTGGTGGAGTATGCCGAAACGCTTGAGGGCAAGCTGGGTGATGAGGAGAAGTTGATCTACCGCTTTGAGGATCATGGCGGGCGGCGGTTGGCCCTGCGCTATGACCAGACGGTGCCGCTGGCGCGGGTAGTGGCGCAGTATGCCGGCCAGCTCAATCTGCCCTGGCGGCGCTATGCGATTGGCCCCAGCTATCGCGGTGAACGGCCGGCGCGCGGACGCTACCGCGAGTTCTGGCAGGCCGATGTTGATATCGTGGGCAGTTCTTCACCGCTGGCCGATGCCGAGATTGTCGCGGTTGTCACCGATGCACTCGGCGCGCTGGAGTTTCCCGGCTTTGTAACACTGCTGAACCATCGTCAGGTATTGGGCGGAATTGCGCGGGCCAGTGGTCTGGATGAAGAAGCGGCCGGCGGGGTCTACCGTGCGATTGACAAGCTTGACAAGATCGGCGCGGATGGGGTGCGGGAGGAATTACTGCGTAACGGCGTGACCAGTGAAGCGGCGGAACATATTCTGGAAATGGTCATGCTGGAGGGCGAGTCGGACGCAATCTTGACCGAACTCACGCAGCGACTGGCGGGTGATGAACGCGCCCTGGTTGCCGTTGATAGTTTGCGTGCTATTGTCACCTACCTGAATAACATGGGTGTGCCCGCCGAGCGCTATACGGTTGCGCCGCGCCTGGCGCGTGGACTCTCCTACTACACCGGGGCAGTATTCGAGACGATCTCGTCGCACTGGCCGGAGGGCTCACTGCTGGGCGGCGGGCGCTATGACGAACTGGTTGGCCTCTTTGCCAATCGTCCGGTACCAACCGTGGGCCTGGCCTTTGGCATTGATCGCCTGCACGATGTGATGGAGGAGTTGGGCATTGGTCCACGGCCCCAGACCACCGCGCAGGTCTTTATGACCATCTTTAGTGCTGACCAACTTGCCGCCGGCCTGCATTTGACGCGGGAACTGCGCGCGGCGGGACTGAATGTGATAACCGCGCTGGAGCCGGATACCAGTCTGGGCAAGCAGTTCAAGGAGGCCGACCGCAAAGGGGTGCGCTACGTGCTGGTGCTGGGCCCCGATGATCTGGCGCGGGGCGAGGTTGTCGTAAAAGATCTAAGCAGCGGCGAGCAGCGCAGCGTCGCCCGGGCTGATCTGGTGGCGACGTTGCGGGCGTAGCCAGAGGTACAAACGTAAAGTAGTGAACCATGCCGGATAAAGCAACCAGCATCTCAGAAGCACCGAATTGAAGCTCCCCTGGAACCGGCCATATAAGAAGCCCCGGAACTTCCCGCAACGCCGCTCGCCGAGGGTTAATACATTACAATTAGCAGCCTTCGAGGGTTACGGTGGGGAACTGGATTTTCTTTGTTTCTTGATCCTTGTTAGACTGATTTAAAACATCAGAGGAACAAGACAATGACAGAAAAATCCCCGGCGAGACTCCATGCGCTTCTCGCTCGTGAAGCGAGCTATGGAGTAGTGATCCGACGCGGCCCTGCGAAACAGACCTGCTTCATAGGTTGGGATCGACGAACGGACACGTTTGAGCCGGCTCAATGGTTAAAAGGCCGGATCTATGAGCGGCGCTCAGATTTATCGCCCGATGGTCGCTACATAATCTATTTTGCGATGAACGGTAAATGGAACTCGGAAACGAAGGGCGCATGGACCGCCATTTCCCAAAGCCCCTGGCTAAAAGCCAAAACCCTATGGGCCAAAGGCGATTGTTGGCACGGTGGGGGTCTGTTTATTGATAATCGTTCATATTGGTTGAATGATGGTTCTGGTCATGCGCTTTTAAAACAGACCAGTGAAGTGGTTCGTGATATGGCGTATCAGCCCCAGGCGTATTATGGCGGAGAATGTCCGGGAGTTTATTTTATTCGGTTACAAAGAGATGGCTGGATCTTCAAAGATTATGAAACCATGAACCGAAGTGGGCAACGGGCTATATTTGAGAAGCCCTTACCAAAAGGCTGGATTCTTCGAAAAATAGCCCATGCCCAGGTCAACCCACCCCCAGGAAAAGGGTGTTATTGGGATGAACACTTCCTGATCAGGGGCGATCAGGAAATTCAGCACTGTCCTGATTGGGAATGGGCCGAATGGGATCGTCAAAGAATCGTTTGGGTTGCGCAGGGTTGCCTCTATGCCTGCTCTATTCGGTCGAGAACCGGCTTGCATTCGCCCAAGAGCTTGTATGATTTCAATGATATGACGTTTCAACCGGTCACAGCGCCATATTGATAAACAGCCCCTTGCTATAGCAATTCTAAGAGACTGTCTGAAACGGGTTGGTCATGGGGCGACGGCCCTGGAGCGGGAGTCCCGGCGTCAGCCGGTGTGTGGCCGGAACCGGCGGAAGCCGGGACTCCGGGGGCGCTGTCCGGTGGCGCAGGGCACCCCGCATGCCGTGGGACCGACGCGAATCAGCTTTTCAGACAGTCTCTAAACTTGGTTGTAAACTGCTCAATGTCCTGCATGGCTTTTTTCGGAAGGGGTTGAGCAAAAGCCAGGGCTCACAACGTAATTAGAGACTGCTATACGTTGGTAGGTGCAAGCCGGCATGGTAGGCACAAGCCGTGTTTGCGCGGTGATGCTCCCGTTGCTGGTGATATAGTGGTGGAACAAGGAGATTTGCAACAAAAACGGCGACCCGCCTGTTTAGACGAGTCGCCAGTGTGCTGGTGAGCCGTGTAGGAATCGAACCTACAACCCGCTGATAAAATTTGGAGTTAGTTGCTTATTTTTCCTCTCCTTCTTCTTTATCCATTTTGTCACGAATTCCCCGCAATCGTTCCCTGTTTTCGCGGAGATAGCGATATGTTGTATCGTGATCGCGATGGCGCATCAGTTGAGCCACCTGCGATATATCCAGTCCGGCGTCAATCGCTTTGTGCGCGAATCGGTGTCGGAAGGAGTGCGCGGGCGCTCCGACAGGCAATTCAACCCCGGCGATCCGTGCCAGCATTTTGAGCATCCGCCGAATATCGTCGCTCCGCATTCCTTCACAGCCCCCCAGTCGGCGAAAAACTGCGCCGCCAGGCTTTCCTCCCCTTACGCGCAAATACGTCTGTAATGCACGATTTGCACGATTATGCCAGAAGATCCATTCCTGCCGGTTTCCTTTCCCGATGATTGCTCCACAGCGTTCCTCGATCCGGGTCTGTTCGTCGGTCATACTCGCTATTTCACTGATCCGAGCTCCGCTCTCCGCGAGGAGTAACACCAGCGCCCGGTTCCGTGTGCGCTCTTCACTATCGTTAAACGTGATACAGGCGTCCAGGAGCGCTTGAAGGACGCTATCTTCAAGCGCGGGGCGTAGTCGTTGATCCACAGCAGGGCGAGGAATATACTCATCGTCTTTGAAGTAGTCCTTCTGTTCTTCAGTAATCCACTTCCGTCGCCCGGCAAAGTTCCAAAGCGCCCGTAGTGCGCGCCAAGCACAGTTAATCGTCTCCGGTGCCAGTCCGGGTTTATGCGTGCGCCGATTCGGATGTTCGTTGGCCAAATACTCGAAAAATGCTACAAATTGCTCAACAGTGACCGCGCACAACTCACTGGGATGATGATGATCCTCGCGACAGTACCAAGTCAGCCAGAGATCTTCGAGGAGGTAGCGATACTGCTCGATTGTTCGCAACGAGCGACGGCGGGCACGCCGGTGATCCAGAAATGCTTCGACTGCCTCGTGAACCGATTTTTCCATTGATAGCTCCCTTTGCTTCAATGCGAAATCTTTTAATTTCGCATTCAACCTTGTTTACTCCTGTCTCAGTATCCGCTCTTCCGGCTTCCGGAACATCAGTATGTTTCCCCTATTTTGTTTGCTCACGTTTCGTCTATCATAGGAGTATAACGCTGTCTCGCAGATCTGATCCAGGTTAGATCAGGTGTTTCCTGCCGCCCTACTATCAACAGGGCTACCTCAAAGGGGAGAGCGATCATGCCCTCTGCCTGTTTGCGCGCAAACACATTCACTGGGGGCAATCGACCCGGTTGGTGTGCTATAATTCTCGCCAACACGAAAACCCACGCCGCCCGGCCAGGCTTGTGCGTGGGTCTCGTGACACAGGTATTCATATGTGCTGTGCAGCTATTGTAGCACCCCGGCCGGCCCCTGGCAAGGCGCTCCCTGCCGTGCAGCACCATGGACAGGTGCAGGAATGCCCGCGACCGATCCCTTCACCACGTATGAAACCGGCATGCAGCGGCTGCTCGATCACCTGGGCCAGGCGCATCCCCGCTATGCCGAGGCGCTCACGTACCAGCAGCGCCTCCTGGAGAATGTTGCCCGTACCCGACAGTATGGCGATACCGAGACCCGCCGGGGCGAGCGGGCCGAAATTATCGCGGCGGCAAATGCGCTGGCACACGCAACCGGCGGGCCAGTGATTGCTCCCGATCCTGGCCCCCCCGCGCCGATACCGCCGGCCCTATCCCCCGTCCACCAGACGATCACGGCTGATGGCGGGGCAACAATGAGCCAGGTTCACCAGGTTGCAGGCGACCAGCGGAACATCACGCTCGGGAGTGGGGACTATACCGGGCGCGATATGGACAAGCGGCAGGGGGCGTTTGTCACCGATGCGACGATCCACGGCGATGTCATCGGGCAGCAGACCATTCTTGCACCTGGCCTCTCCCCCCGCGACCGCGATAATCGCCAGCGCATGCTGGCCCAGGTGCGCCGCTTTTGGATTGCGGGGGTGCTGGAGCGGTCGCTCTACCATGAGGTACTGATTGCCCTCAACTTACAGACCGATCCGCAGGCGGTGAGCTTTGTCGGGCCGCGTCTGGCGACCCAGACCGACCAGGAACCGCAGCCCCTGCCTCCCGGCACCAGCATTGCCCAGGTTTACCGGGAGGCCAACCAGCGGCTGCTCATGCTGGGTGCGCCAGGGGCCGGGAAAACGACGCTGCTGCTCGATCTGGCCCGCACCCTGCTCGACCACGCCGAACATGACGAGCGCCGTCCGATCCCGGTGGTCTTCAACCTCTCCTCGTGGGCGCAGCAGCGCATGCCCCTGGAGCAGTGGCTGGTGCAGGAACTGCGCGACCAGTATGGCGTGGGTCGGCGGCTGGCGCAGGGGTGGGTCCGTGACAATACCATCCTGCCCCTCCTGGACGGGCTGGACGAGGTGGCCGAGTCCCACCGCGCCGGGTGTGTCCAGGCCATCAATACCTTCTGTCAGGAGCATGGCACCGAGGGGATCGTGGTCTGCTCCCGCGTCGCCGACTATGAGGCCATCAGAGACCGGCTGGCCCTCGATGCGGCGGTGCTGGTGCAACCCCTGGACGATACCCAGATTGACCAGTACCTGGCGTGGGGAGGGGAACCGCTGGCGGGGGTGCAGGCGGTGCTGGCTCACGATTCCGACCTGCGGGAGTTGGTGCGTACGCCGTTGTTGCTCCACATCCTGACACTAACCTACCAGGGCCAGCACCCGCAGGAGTTCGTCGGTCTCCCGCCGGAGGCGCAGCGCCGTCACCTGTTCGACCGCTACGTGCAGCACATGTTCGCACGGCGTGCCCGCAGTGATCCCCAGCGCTACACCCAGGCGCAAACCCTGCGCTGGCTGCACTGGCTGGCCGGGCGACTGGCCCAGGAGAACCAGACCGTCTTCCAGATGGAACTGATGCAACCCTGGTGGCTACGCCGCTGGTGGCAGCGCGGGCTGTATGTCCTCTGCTCCACCGTTGGCGCGACTGCCAGCGGTGGGTTGCTGGGGGTGATGTTCGGACTGCTCTTGGGATTACTCTTCGGCCTGGGGCTGGAGGCGCTCTGGTGGGGTTTCCCCAGTGCCATCGACGCGGCTGGTATGACCTTTCTATCGGCTCCAGGTGACGGGCTGGGCGGCGGGCTGGTCGTCGGGCTGGGCGGCGGGCTGGGCGGCGGGCTGGGCTTCGGGTTGGGCATCGGGCTCCTCCAGCGCACCGGGGCGCGCCAGCGGATCTGGCACGTGGCCGCCGGTGGGCTGCTGGGCGGCGGGCTGGCGTATGGTCCCTGGGCAGCGTTGGGGCTTGGTGGGGTGGAGTTGGTCTGGTTCTGGGGCGTCTCAAGCATCCCGTTGGGCGTAGCGACCGGCGCCCTGATCCGGCGTGGTGGCATCCGCCCCACCGAGACCCTGCGCTGGTCGTGGCGCACCCTGCGGGCCCGCTGGTATCTGGGGCTGGGCGGCGGGCTGGGCGGCGGGCTGGGCGGCGGGCTGGGCGGCGGGCTGGGCGGCGGGCTGGGCGGCGGGCTGGGCGGCGGGCTGGGCGTCGGGCTGGGCGTCGGGCTGGGCGGCGGGCTGACCCAGACCGAACTTCAGACCAAAACACGCCCGAACCAGGGCACCTGGCGCTCGCTCCAGCGGGCGCTTGGTTCCTGGTTGGGCGGCGGGCTGGGCGTCGGGCTGGGCGTCGGGCTGGGCGTCGGGCTGGGCGGCGGGCTGGGCAGCGGGCTGGTCTACGGGCTGGTCTACGGGCTGGTCTACGGGCTGGTCGGCGGGCTGGTCTACGGGCTGGTCGGCGGGTTGGTCGGCGGGCCAGCGGTCGGGTTCTACTTCGGCGGCCTCGCCTTCGTGCAGCATTTCACGCTCCGGCTGGTCTGTGCCCTCTGCGGGTACGCGCCCTGGAACTATCCGCGCTTCCTGGACGATGCCGTTGACCGCATTCTGCTGCGGCGGGTCGGGGGGAGTTATATCTTTGTGCATCGCATGCTGCTGGAGTATTTTGCCGAGGCAGACGAAGAAGAGTAGGGGCGCAAGATGTTTCGCCCCGACCAACAGGGCGAAAGGTGTTTCGTCCCGACCAACAGGGCGAAAGGTGTTTCGCCCCGACCAACAGGGCGAAAGATGTTTCGCCCCGACCAGCAGGGCGAAAGGTGTTTCGTCCCGACCAGCCGGGCGCACGCTGTTTCGCTCTGACCGGCGCATCATGACCCGGTGCAGAATATAGGTCACACCTCCCACCACCGCCTGTCATCCCATATTCACCCGGAATGTGCTATACTACTTGCCAACACGAAAACCCACTCGGCCCTGCCAGGCATAGGAGTGGGTCTCGTTGATTGGTATTCTTTTTATGCGGTGCGCCTCTATTGTAGCATCCTTGCGTTCCTCTGGCAAGGTCACGGCTACAGCGGGCGCGCGACGCGATGACGATCCCGCCAGATATCGATGCAACCAGATACTCACAACCCTTCAGCAGCGGCTTCCCATCCGAGTGAAGCGAAAACCCGCAAAGAACTGATTGACCCGGCCCTCGTTCAGGCCGGGTGGAACCTACACGATCCGCAGCAGGTGCGCTTTGAAATCCCCGTAGACGACGTTGACCCGGCAGCCTGGCAGGTGCTCAGGAAGAAGCTGGCGGAAACGCGCGCTACCTGGCAGATCACCGCCGCTGACCTGCCCGCCGGCGTCTGTGATTATGCGCTCTATCGGCCCAATGGCGAGATTATTGCGATTGTCGAGGCCAAGAAGACCAGCGTCGATCCGCGTCTGGCGCAGGCGCAGGCGGAGTTCTATGTCAGGGAGATTGAGCAGCGCCAGAGTTTTCGCCCATTTGTCTTCCTGGCGAACGGCCAGGAGATCTATTTCTGGGATGTCGGGCAGGCGAATACGCGGCTCGTGGCGGGCTTTTTCTCCCCGGCGGATCTGGATAATCTGCTGTTTCTGCGCCAGCATCAGCAACCGCTGCATACCGCCCCGATTAACACCGCGATTGTGGATCGCAGCTACCAGCACGAGGCTATCCGGCGCGTGGGTGAAGCCTTTGCGCAGGGCAAGCGCAAGGCGCTGCTGGTGATGGCGACCGGCACCGGCAAGACGCGCACCGTGATGGCGCTGGTGGATATCTTTCTGCGCACGAACCAGGCCCGGCGGGTGCTGTTTGTGGCCGACCGCGATCCGCTGGTGGAGCAGGCGCTGACCGATGGCTTCCAGCAGCATCTGCCGCATGAGCCCTGTGCGCGGATTACGTCGCGCAATGTGGGTGCGCTGGCGGGTCGTCTCTTAACGATGACGCTCCAGTCCCTGAGCAGCCTCTACCCGAAGCTCTCCCCCGGCTTCTTTGACCTGATAATCTTTGATGAGGTGCATCGCTCGATCTTTAATCAGTGGAACGAGGTGCTGCACTACTTCGATGCACGCATGATCGGCCTGACGGCCACGCCCGCCGGCTTTGTGGACCGCAATACCTTCCTGGCGTTCGACTGCGATGAAGGTGCCCCGACGTTTCTCTATGGTTTTAAGGAGGCGGTGGCGGAGGGCTATCTGGTTGATTACTGGCTGTATGAGGCGAAAACAAAGTTTCAGCGTAAGGGTATCAAAGGCGTTGATCTCTCCGAGGAGGAGCGCCATGCCCTGATTGAGCAGGGGCTTGACCCCGATGAGATCGACTTCTCCGGTACCGACCTGGAGCGGACGGTGAGTAACCGGGATACGCTGCGCAGGCAGTGGGAAGAGATCTGGGACGTAGCCTACAAAGACCAGTCCGGGCAGCAGCCGGGGAAGACGATTGTGTTTGCACTGTCGCAGGAGCATGCGCTGCGGCTGGCCGAGGTGTTTGCGGAGATGTATCCCCAGTTCCCCGGTCTGGTCAGCGTGATTACCTACAAGTCGAACTACAAGCGGTTGCCGCTCAACCAGTTCAAGCGGGAGGATCGTCCGCGGATTGCGATCACGGTGGATCTGCTGGAAACCGGGGTGGATGTGCCGGAGACGGTCAATCTGGTGTTTATGAAGCCGGTGCAGTCCTACATCAAGTTATGGCAGATGATCGGGCGCGGTACCCGCAGCCAGGCGGCCTGCAAGCGGCTGGATTGGTTACCGGAGGGGACGAAGCAGCGCTTTCTGATTATGGACTTCTGGGAGAATGATTTTGAGAAGGCCCCGGAGACGGAGGCTACTCAGAGCCTGCCGGTGCTGGTGACACTGTTCAATACCCGGCTGAAGCTGCTGGAGCAGCATCTGAATAACCAGGGGTTGCCGGAGTGCCGGCATATCATTGCGGACCTGCGGGCGCAGATTGCGCGCATCCCCATCGAGACCTTTTCGGTGAAGAAGATCTATCCGCAGATCGAACAAGCGTGGGACGATGGCTTCTGGCGCTGGCTGACGCTCTCGAAGCTGAGTTTCCTGCGGATGAAGGTCGGGCCGCTGTTGCGCTATGTACCGGGGGTGGATGTGGATGCCGCAACCTTCACCAGCAAGGTGGAGCGGCTGAAGCTGCAACGCATAACCGGCAAGGATACCAACGCAACCGTCCAGTCTATCGCTGAGGATGTGAGCCGCCTGCCCGATTTTGTCTTTAATGACCCGCAGCGCGGGCCGATTACCCGCCTGGCACTTGCGCCGGAGCAGATGCAGGCAGCAACGCCCGAGCAGTTAGACCAGGTGGTTGATCTGCTGGCGGATCAGATGAAGAACCGGCGCGATAAGCCCAACCCCTTCCTGCTGCTTGATCTGCCGGATATGATTGATATGCGCGGCTATATCCTGCTGCATGGCGGCAGCGAGCCGGTGTATGTCGACGAGTACCGCCGCCGGGTGGATGAGCGGGTGTTTGAACTGGCCGCCGGCCATCCCACGATTGCCGCAATTGAGCGCGGCGAGCCGGTAAGCGATGCGCAACTGATCGCTCTGGAGCGCACGCTACGCCAGGAGTTGGGCGGCAAAGGGCTGGAACTGTCGGAGGATAATGTCCGCCGCGCCTATGGCATGAAGGTGGGCAGCCTGATGGAGTTCCTGCGCCAGGTCTGGGAGATTACGGGCATTCCCGATTACCAGGAGATTGTGGATCGCCAGTTTGAAGCCTATATCACCGGGCATGCCTTCAATGCAAACCAGATCAAGTTTCTGCGCACGCTCAAGACCGTGCTGGCGCGCAAGCGGCGGCTGCACCTGGCCGACCTGTATGACCCGCCGCTGACCAGTTTTGGCGCGGATGTGGCGGATCGCTGGTTTACCGAGGCCGAACGCGCCGATATTTTGACCTTCGCTGAGACATTGCGTGTGGTAGGAGAGGAACGTGCTGACTGACCCGAAACTCCGCTCCCAGGTGGATCAGCTCTGGGACAAATTCTGGACAGGGGGACTGTCCAACCCACTGGATGCGATTGAGCAGTTTTCCTATCTGCTGTTTTTGAAACGCCTGGACGAGAGCGAGGATCGCCGCGAGAAGCAGGCCCGGCGGCGCAACCAGCCCTTTGTGCCGCGCATTCCGGTCGAGATGCGCTGGAGCCACTGGCGCAACTTCCAGGCAGAGCCGGCGCTACGGCATCTGAAGGAGCAGGTGTTCCCCTGGTTCCGCGAACTGGGGGACGCGGAAAGCTCCTTCACGCGCTATATGAGCAACGCCGAATGCAAGATCAACAAGCCATCCCTGCTGATTGAAGCCTGCACCATCATTGACCAGATGCAGATATCGGCGCAGAACCAGGATGTGCAGGGCGACCTGTACGAATACCTGTTGAGCAAGCTAAATACCGCCGGACGCAATGGGCAGTTTCGTACGCCACGCCACATCATTCGCATGATGGTGCAGATGATTGACCCGCAGCCGGGGGAGCGGATTGGCGACCTGGCGGCGGGCACCTGTGGCTTCCTGGTGAATGCCTATGAGCATATCCTGGCGCAGCACACCTCGCCGGAGATCCTGGAGTATGACGCGGCGGGGCAACCGCATAACCTGGTGGGCGACCGGCTGACCGAGGAGCAGCGCCACTTCTTGCAGAACGGAGCCTTTCGCGGCTATGACAACGACTCCGGCATGACCATGCTGCGCATCGGCTCGATGAACATGATGCTGCACGGGATCGAGTCGCCGCGTTTCTTCTATGATGATACGCTCTCGAAGGCGTTTACCGAGCGGCGCGAATATGATGTTATCCTGATGAACCCGCCCTTCAAGGGCGCGGTGGATAAGAATGATCTGGGGGATGAGCTGCTTGACAGCACCGGCAAGTCGGAACTGCTCTTTCTGCACCTGATCCTGCGGGCGCTGGATATGGGCGGGCGGGTGGCGGTGATTGTGCCGGACGGGGTGCTGTTTGGCACCAGCAAGGCGCATATCGAGACGCGCAAAAAGATTATCGAGAGCAACCGGCTGGATGGCGTGGTGGCAATGCCGGGGGGCGTTTTCAAGCCCTACGCCGGGGTCTCGACGGCGGTGCTGCTCTTTACCCGTGGCGCACACACCAAGCGCATCTGGTTCTACGATATGGACCACGATGGCTTCTCGCTGGACGACAAGCGGCAGCCGGTGCCGGAGAACGACATCCCCGACATCCTGGAATGCTGGCGCAACCGGACGAAGCCGGAGTTTGCGGCGGCGCGGCAGACTCGCTGGGACGCACTCAAGGCCGAGCTTGGGCCATTGAAGGCGGAACGGCTGCGGCTGGAAGCGGAGATCAACCAGCTAACCTTCGAGAGCGTGATCGCGCCAGAGGGTGACACCCATGCCAGCACCGCGCTGGAAGCGGCCCGGCAGCAGGTAAGCGAACTCCAGGCACGCATCACCCCGCTCCAGGCGCAACTCAACCAGCTCTCGCGCCAGTTCTGGGTGACAAAAGTTCAGGTCGCCGCCAACAAATACGACCTGTCGGCCAGCCGCTACCGCCAGCTTGAGCAGGACGAAACCTACCACGAGCAGCCACGGGTGACACTGGAGCGCCTGCTACGGCTGGAGCAGGTGATGGCGGAGGAGGTGCGGGAGTTGGAGGGGATGATGACAGATGAAAATATTTAGCAATGGCAACCCCTTGCCAACAGGATGGAAGAGAGAAAAAATAGGCAATATCTGTGAAGTCGCAACAGGCGGAACTCCAGATACCACTAAACCCGAATATTATGAGGGTGGTACTATCCGCTGGCTAAAATCCGGTGACGTTAAAGGTACCCGAATACTTGAAGTTCCTAATCGCATAACTGAACTTGGCCTTTCCAACTCAAATGCTGTAGTTCACCCAGTTGGAAGCGTTATGCTTGCAATGTCTGGTCAAGGAAAGACGAGAGGTACCTCTGCTATCTTAGGGATTCCAAGTGCCTGTAGTCAATCTGTAGCCGCCATCTTACCTTGTAAACAAGCGCTACCAGAAATCATCCACTTTGCGCTTGTTAGCATGTATGACGAAGTGCGTCATATTACAGGGGATAATGAGCGTACTGGCCTGAACTTACGCCTAATTCGTGATATTCAAATCCCCCTCCCACCCCTCGCCGAACAGCGCCGGATCGCCGCCATCCTGGAGAAAGCCGACCGACTGCGCCGCCAGCGCCGCTATGCGCTGGAACTGAGCGCGGGCTACCTACAGGCCGTCTTCGTGGAGATGTTTTATGGTCAACAGGCGCAAGAATGGCCTGTTGAGACGGTTGAGGCTTTAGCCAGAGCTGGGAAAAATGCGATTAGAACCGGGCCTTTTGGCAGTCAGTTGCTCCATTCTGAGTTTGTGGACAAAGGCATTCCTGTTTTAGACATGGTTCAGGTTTACTTTACAGGTTTCGATCACGCTGCCAGGGGCACCGCGCATGGCGCTGGCTCTTGTCCCGTGGTGGCGGGTGCTGGGGGGTACCCCAACGCCACCAGCCAATCGG
>JGI12109J20283_10062673_pt1 | contig 48262 bp, 48 predicted proteins | sample ElkSlonscriptome_12_FD_20283 | JGI IMG/M metagenome (IMG submission 20283)
GCTGATGGCTGAACCAACGGCAAGGCCAAGGATCACGATTGCAGCTGTCAGGACGACGAAGTCAACAGTAACAGCGCCTTCTTCGTCGTTGTGGAACTTTTCGATAAACTTAAGCATTTTTAATCCCTCCTCAGGGCAGTCACAGGGTTTATACCTTTCCTCGCAGGGCGCTGACTGTTCATTCAGCCCGACCCGAACTTGGACAACATCTTATACACTCATGATTGGGGCGGGAGTTTGACAACCCTAAAAAATCTTTCGCGTATGAGAGCGGGTTGATTATATGCCTTATAAAGCGTTGAATAACAAGCGCATTTTTGCGATTGAGACATGTCAATATAGCCAAAAAGGTTGCCAATCTGCATGTAATGCATGCGAATCTTACGCGATTGTTTACCAACATTTGGAAAAGTGACGGTTTTCTGCCATTTTTTTCCCAACGACAAAAAAGAGCAGGATCAAAATGAATCACCTTCGCATGTCTGCCGCGGCGCTGTGTGCCTTGCTTGTCGCCGCGCCAGTTTTGGCCGACACTGAACAACGGCACGTCGAGCGGCTTCAGCCGGAATTCACTTTCAAGAGCGTCAAGGTACCGACGGGTAGTGCCCGATCACGGATTACCATCCAGATCGATCCGAACGCTCCGCGGCTCGATCCGGTCTACGCAGATCCACCCTCGACGCCGGTAATCACCCCTGATGCTGAGCCGATCCTTCCCTCGACCGGACTGGAATGGTTCTGGTTGGCTATGTCGCCCGATCTCAGTGCGCAGGACCCTGCGCGGTTCAACATTGCATTGCGACATCTCGCCAATCCTCCAAACGGCGAGACTATACCCGCCCCGCGGTTGCAGACGCTCCAGCGGGTGGTCGATAGCCATGGGCTCAGGATTTTGGCCGAGACCGTGGGAACCAGGGTGTCCCCCGCACTTGTTCTGGCCGTGATCTCTGTGGAGAGCGCCGGAAGAGAAACCGCCGTCAGTTCGGCAGGGGCGCAGGGTTTGATGCAATTGATGCCAGCGACCGCTGCACGCTTCGGCGTCAGCGAAAGCTTCGATCCCTCGCAGAACATCCGTGGCGGTGTGGCCTATCTTGATTGGTTGCTTGGCGAATTCGGGAATGATCCACTCCTTGCGCTGGCCGGCTACAATGCGGGCGAGGGCAACGTGCGCCGATATGACGGCATACCGCCTTTTCCCGAGACCCGCGATTATGTTCCCAAGGTGCTGGCCGCATGGAAGATCGCCCGCGCGCTTTGCCGGACACCACCGGAATTGTTCAGTGATCCGTGCGTGTTCAATACAAGCGGTATCTAGTGATCAGGCATCCGCGCCAGCGCTATTGAACGCCCCTGATAATCAGACGATTGTCGCCTCTGTTGCGTCTCGCAGTTCGTCTTCTGTGACGCCCTCGGCGCATTCGACAATCCTCAGACCGCCATCGACAACATCCAGTACGCCGAGATTGGTGATGATCCGATCGACGACACCTTGGCCGGTCAGCGGCAGGGTACACTCTCTCAGGACCTTACTGTCACCATGCTTGTTGGTATGATCCATCACGACGATCACGCGTCCGACACCGGCAACAAGGTCCATCGCACCGCCCATACCCTTGACCAGCTTGCCCGGGATCATCCAGTTTGCGAGATCGCCGTTCTCGGCCACTTCCATCGCACCCAAGATCGCCGCTGCGATCTTGCCGCCGCGGATCATGCCAAACGATGTCGCGCTGTCGAAATAGGCCGTGCGTCGCAGTTCGGTGATCGTCTGCTTGCCGGCATTGATCAAGTCCGGGTCTTCTTCGCCTTCGATCGGGAACGGACCCATGCCCAACATCCCGTTTTCGGACTGAAGCGTGATGTCCTTGTCTCCCACATAATTTGCGACCAGCGTCGGAATCCCGATACCGAGATTCACATACATACCGTCTTTCAGTTCTTGTGCCGCACGGGCGGCCATCTGATTACGATCCCAAGGCATCCTTGATCCTATCTTTGCTGTCGCAGGGTATCTTGCAGATCTTGCAGCCTGCTTTCGATTTCGGTCAGCCGGTGATCCAGCATCATCCCCTGGGCGGCGTGCATTGTCAGTCGTTGCAGCTCTTTTTCGTCGCCCGTAAAGCTGTCGTGGACCATGTTGCGCGCCAAGATGACCCAGTGCTGAAAGTCCCGAGCGGTTTCGCGTTCACGATCGGACATGTCGTACTCCTCAGGCTGCTGGACGTGTAGTGCGCTGTTCTATCCGCTTCTCGTGGTCGCCCTGAACAATACGGTGCACATAAATACCGGGCAGATGGATGTGGTCGGCGTCGAGACTGCCGGTCGGGACGATCTCCTCGACCTCGACAACGCAGGTTTTTCCGCACATGGCCGCTGGCGGATTGAAGTTGCGGGCGGTCTTGCGGAAAATGAGGTTCCCCGTTTCATCGGCTTTCCACGCTTTCACGATCGACAGATCTGCGAAGATCCCGTTTTCCATGATGTAGGTCTGCCCGTCGAAATCCTTGTGTTCCTTGCCGTCGGCGATCACCGTGCCGACCCCGGTCTTGGTATAGAAGCCCGGAATTCCGCAGCCACCGGCCCGCATGCGTTCAGCCAGCGTGCCTTGGGGTGTGAATTCGAGCTCGAGTTCACCGGACAGGTACTGCCGCATGAATTCGGCGTTCTCGCCCACGTATGAGCTGATCATCTTTTTCACCTGCCGGGTCTGCAACAAAATGCCGATACCGAAGTCGTCAACACCAGCATTGTTGGAGGCAAAAGTCAGGTCCCTTGTCCCTGCATCCTTGATCGCCTGAAGCAGAAGTTCTGGAATACCGCACAGGCCAAAGCCACCAGCGGCAATCATCATGCCATCATGCAAAAGCCCGTCCAGTGCTGCCGCGGCATCGGGGTAGATCTTGTTCATGCAAGTGCTCTCCTGCTGCTTTGCGGCATTTTGTGACCTCGGGTCGCTGCGAAGTCAATAAAGTGATGCGCTGAAGGCGATGGCAGGAGCGGCTTATCGGGTCATCGGCAGGCCGTTGGCTACTGTTGGCACTTATTTCGCCGCTTTCTTCCGGGGTGCGGCCTTCTTCTTTTTTGGCGCGGCTTTCTTCTTGACGGTTTTGCCGGACTTCGCCGCCCGTTCGTCGATCAGATCGACGGCCTGCGCCATTGTCAGTTCGCTCGGATCGACCGTGTCGGGAATCGTGGCGTTGATCTTTTCCCATTTCACATAGGGCCCGTATTTGCCGTCAAAGATATTCACCGGGCCACCGGCTTCGGGATGCTCTCCCAGCTCGCGAATGGGGACAGCGGCTTTGCCGCGCGCCCCGCGCGAGGCAACTTTTTCGGCCAAAAGCTGAACCGCGCGGTTCATTCCGACAGTCCAGACTTCGTCAATGCTTTCGAGGTTGGCGTTGGTGCCTCCGCGGTGCGATGTGCTTTCGGCGTGCTTGAGGTAGGGACCGTAACGACCGATATTCGCCCAGACGGTCACCCCGTCTTCGGGGTGTGGACCGATCTCGCGCGGCAGGGTCAGCAGCTTCAGCGCCTCTTCCAGCGTCAGGTCCTCGGGAACCCAATCGGCGGGAATCCCCTGCCGCGGCGGTTTCTTGTTCTCTTCGGTCACCTGTCCCCGTTGCACGTAAGGTCCGAAACGGCCCTTGAAGATCCTGATCTCATCACCCTGATCATGTCCAAGCAGCTTGCCGTCCGGCGGGATGGCCGAGGCTTCGGCCTCGGGATCTGGCGGGCCGAAGGGACGGGTATAGCGGCATTCGGGATAATTGGAGCACCCTATGAACGCGCCACCTGACCGGGCGGTCCGCATCGACAACCGGCCGTTGCCGCAATTGGGGCACAGGCGTGGATCGCTGCCGTCTTCTGTGGGGGGAAACAGATGCGGCTCGAGCACCTCGTTGATTTTTTCCAGGACATCGGTGATCCGCAGTTCCGAAGTCTCGGCGATTGCAGCAGAAAAATCACGCCAGAACTGGGCAAGCACCTGCTTGTAGTTGGCGTCGCCCGCGCTGACCTCATCAAGCTGGTTTTCCAGATCGGCTGTGAAATCATAGCCTATGTACTTGCGGAAGTAGTTCGACAGAAACGCCGTTACGAGGCGCCCCTTGTCCTGCGGGATCAGGCGGTTTTTCTCTTTCTCGACATAGCCGCGGTCCTGAATGGTCGTTACGATCGACGCATAGGTCGACGGCCGCCCGATGCCGAGTTCTTCCATGCGTTTGACGAGGGTGGCCTCGGTATAGCGTGGCGGCGGCTGCGTGAAATGCTGCTCGGGATCGACCGAGACCTTCTTGGCAGCCTCGCCTTCGGCCAGTTGGGGCAGGCGCTTGTCGTCCTCGTCCGCCGAGTCGTCCTTGCCCTCTTCGTAGATCGCGATGAAGCCGTCGAACACCATGACCTGACCATTTGCGCGCAGGATGACCTGCTCGTCGGCGCTGGCGATATCCACCGTGGTACGCTCGAGGCGGGCCGCCGCCATCTGGCTGGCCATCGTGCGCTTGTAGATCAGGTCATAAAGCTTTCGCTGATCACTATCGGTGATCTTGGCGTCCTCGGTTGACACGCCCATTTCTGTGGGGCGGATACATTCGTGGGCTTCCTGGGCGTTCTTGGCCTTGTTCTTGTAGATGCGCGGCTGGTCGGGCAGGTATGCGGCCCCGAATTTCGCCTTGACCGCATCACGCGTGCTGGTCACCGCCTCGGGTGCCATGTCGATCCCATCTGTCCGCATGTAGGTAATCAGACCCGCCTCATAGAGTCGTTGTGCGACGCTCATGGTTTGCTTGGCGCCCATGCCGAACTTGCGGCTGGCTTCTTGCTGCAAGGTAGATGTCATGAATGGCGGCGAAGGGTTGCGGGTCGCAGGCTTCGCTTCGACCGATTTCACGATGAGATCGCGCGATGACACGGCACGCACTGCCATCTCGGCTTGCGTGTCATTGGCGAGATCGAATTTATCCAGCTTCTTGCCCGCCAAGGTGGTCAGGCGCGCTTCAAAGGCCTGTCCGCGCGCGTTTTCGAGCATCGCCTTGACCGACCAGTATTCACGGGCGCGGAAGGCTTCGATTTCCATTTCGCGCTCGACGATCAGGCGCAGACACACGGATTGAACGCGTCCGGCCGATTTCGCGCCGGGCAGTTTGCGCCACAAGACCGGCGACAGGTTGAAGCCTACGAGATAATCCAGTGCACGTCGCGCCAGATAAGCTTCGACCAGAGGTGCGTCGACCTGGCGTGGGTTTTGCATCGCCTCGGTCACGGCGGACTTGGTGATCGCATTGAAAACGACGCGGCTGACAGGTGTGTCCTTCTTGATCGCCTTGCGGGCGGTCAGTGCTTCCTGCAGGTGCCACGAGATCGCTTCCCCCTCGCGGTCGGGGTCGGTTGCAAGGATCAGTTCGGGGTCGTCCTTAAGCGCATCGACGATTGCCTTGATGTGCTTCTTGCTGTCAGAGGCGACTTCCCATTTCATCGAGAAATCCTCATCCGGCAACACCGAGCCATCCTTTGGCGGCAGGTCGCGCACATGCCCATACGAGGCCAGAACCGTATAGTTCTTGCCGAGGTAGCTGTTGATTTTCTTGGCTTTTGCCGGGGACTCGACAACGACGACGGGCATGGGAATCCTTTGCGAATTTGAGCTGTGCTCAGGTCGCGCAAGATGTGGGGTCAGGTGGATGATTGTCAATGCACGCTGGAATCCACCCCTTTTGCAGGTGATCGCTCAGCCCTGACGTGCGACCATACCGCCGGCTGTTCGTATGATTTTTCCGTCAAGTTCGAGATCCACGAGTATCGGTGCCACCTCGGTGGCCTCGGCCTGGACGTCACGTAGCAATTGATCCTCGGCGATGGGTGCGGGGCTCAGACGGTCGAGGATGAGACGATGAAGATGTGCTACATCACGCAAATTGCGCTTGGGCTGCGGGGCAGCCTGCGGAACCACGCTTGAGGATGCGACGTGGGTGGCCGGGCCAATGACCTCGAGAACGTCGTCGATCCCGCGGATCAGCGTCGCACCATCACGGACCAGCGTGTTGCATCCCCAGGCCCGTGCATCGAATGGATGCCCCGGCACCGCCAGCACATCTCGCCCGTAGTCGAGGGCGTTCGCCGCAGTGATCAGGCTGCCTGACTTGGCCGCGGCCTCGACCACGATGACGGCGCGCGCGATACCAGCGATGATGCGGTTGCGCGCGGGAAAATGCCGCGCCTGCGGGGACAGGCCCATCGGCATTTCCGAAAGGCGCACCCCACGGGCCGCGATATCGCCGGCAAGTGCGCTGTGCTCGGTTGGATAGATGTGGTCGACCCCTCCTGCCATGACGGCCACGGTGCCACCCTCCAGCGCACCTTCGTGCGCGGCCCTGTCAATGCCGCGCGCCAGACCGGACACGACCGAAAAGCCCGCAGCGCCCAAGTCTTTGGCCAACCGCTTTGCCATCCGCATCCCCAAGGATGATGCGTTGCGTGCACCGACGATCGCAACGGCGGGTCGTTGCAAGACTGCCAGATCACCCAAGGCCCAAAAGAGGGGAGGCGCATCGGGGATATCGGCAAATCCCACAGGATAGCCTTCACTTTTCTCTGTAACCAGACGCGCCCCGATCTTTCGACCCGCACGCAATTCGGCAACCGCGGCATCGTGAGAGAACGGCACATAGTCTTTGACCCCGGCGGCCTGCGCGACTTGGGGCAGCGCTGCGAGCGCGGCTTTGGCCGAGCCGTGTTCGGACAGCAATCTGCGATACGTCACGACACCTACCCTGCGTGAGCGCAATAGCCGAAGCCGATCGACCAGGTCATCGTCCCGCGAGGGGTTTGGGGGATCAGAAGGGTGATGATTTCCGGCCATCCTGACAGCTCCGAGCTATTGCAGACCCGGTTCTAATCCCACTTAGTTAATGACTTCTGAACAGCGGTTCGACCCGAGTGCCATACCTCAGGTGGCAGCACCGCCGACGGTCAGCCCTCCGATCAGCAGGCTTGGCTGACCGACACCCACAGGCACCCACTGGCCTGCCTTGCCGCAATTACCGATCCCGGGATCGAGCGCCAGATCATTGCCGATACCGCGGATATGCTTGAGCGCCGTGGCGCCGTCACCGATGAGGGTCGCCCCCTTGACGGGGGCACCCACGACCCCGTTCTTGACGCGGTAGGCTTCGGTGCAGGAGAAAACGAACTTGCCATTGGTGATATCGACCTGCCCGCCGCCGAAACCGACGGCATAGATGCCGTCTTTCAGGTCAGCAACCAGCGCCTCGGGCGTGGCATCTCCGGACAGCATGTAGGTATTTGTCATGCGCGGCATCGGCGCATGGGCAAAGCTCTCGCGGCGCCCGTTGCCGGTCGGCGCGACATCCATCAGGCGGGCATTCTGGCGGTCCTGCATATACCCGACCAGCACACCGTCTTCGATCAATGTGTTCTTCGCGCCGGGGGTGCCCTCATCATCGACGGTGATCGAGCCACGTCGGTCGGGAATCGTCCCGTCATCCAGCACCGTCACGCCCCTTGCGGCGATCTGTTGCCCCATCAGACCGGAAAACGCGCTTGATCCCTTGCGGTTGAAGTCACCCTCAAGTCCGTGTCCGATAGCCTCGTGCAGCAGGATGCCGGGCCAGCCGGGGCCGAGCACCACGTCCATGACCCCCGCCGGGGCTGGTTCGGCGTCGAGGTTCACTAATGCGATGCGCAAGGCTTCGCGGGCGACGTTTTCCCATTGGTCCCGGCCGATCAGACCAATCAGACTGGCACGACCTCCGCCCCCCATTCCGCCGCTTTCACGCCGGCCGTTCTCTTCCACGATGACGCTGATATTCAGCCGGGACATCGGGCGCACATCGGTCACGAGCGTGCCTTCGGGCCGCAGGATGACAACCTCCTGAAGCGAAGCGGCTACAGTTGCCGAGACCTGAACCACCCGCGGGTCCAGCCCGCGCGCGAATGCATCGATCTCCTTGAGCAGGTCGATCTTGGCCGGAAAGGTCGCCTGCTGCATCGGGTCGTCGTCAGAGTAGAATTGCTGGTTGGTGCCCGCCGGTGCAGGGGCCAGTGTGCCGCCGCCATCGCCGACAGCCAGACGCGCGGTCGCGACCGCGCGTTTCAGCGCGTGCTCGTCAATCGTGGTCGAATGTGCATAGCCGGCTGTTTCGCCACTGACTGCACGCAGGCCAAAACCCTCCGAGGCATCGAAACTGGCCGTCTTTATCCGACCATCGTCGAATGAGATCACCTCGGATTTGCGCCTTTCGAGAAAGAGCTCGCCGTCATCGGCGCCAGCAACGGCATCGCGGAGCAGTCCAAGTGCCTGATCCTGATCGAGACTGGTCTCAAAAGGGCGGAAGGGGTCTGCGGACATGGGCTGATCCTCTCGGACGGGGGTTTTCGCTTGAAAGCGTCCGTTTGACGCAATCACGGTTCTTGAGTTGTCGGTCAGGATATGGGACATGATCGCGGGAATACAACGGGATTCCGCCAAGACCCGCGCGCGGATCACGTGAAATAATGCACTATCAGAGTGCGCGGAGATAAGGGTTTGAAATGCGATTGAATACTTTCGTGGCATCGATGTCGGCACTCGCCGGTTCGCTTCTGACAGGTACAGTGGCAGTGGCACAAGAAGTGAACCAGGAGCTTGAGATCATCGGTGCGCCAGAGCCCGGCGGCACCGGCTTCCAGCCGTCCGCGACCGAATTGGCGCGCGATGTCGTTTGGCTGGACAGCATGTTGCTTGTCATCATTACCGGTATCACGCTTTTCGTTACGGCGCTGCTGGCATGGGTTATCATTCGCTATAATGAAAAGCGTAATCCGACCCCGGCCACGTTCACCCACAACAGCCCGCTCGAGATCGCGTGGACTGTCGTGCCCGTGGTCATCCTGGTGTTCATCGGTGCATTCTCGCTCCCGGTGCTGTTCAAGCAGCAGGAGATACCCGAAGCCGACATCACCATCAAGGTGACCGGGTACCAGTGGTTCTGGGGCTATGAGTACGTGGACCATGATTTCAGCTTCGACAGCTACATGCTCGCGCGGGACGAGCTTGAGGATTTTGGCTACAGCCAGGACGAGTATCTGCTGGCAACTGACACCGCTGTCGTGGTGCCCGTTGGTGCCACGGTGGTCATGCAGGTTACCGCGGCCGATGTGATCCACTCGTGGACGATCCCCGCCTTCGGCGTCAAGCAGGACGCCGTGCCCGGCCGACTGGCCGAGCTCTGGTTTGCCGCTGAACGCGAGGGGATCTTCTTCGGGCAGTGTTCGGAACTTTGCGGGCAGGCACACGCTTACATGCCAATCACCGTCAAGGTTGTCAGCCAGGAAACATACGATCAGTGGCTGGCCGACAATGGCGTCACGGCGGATGATGCTGCGACGTCGTAACCTTGTTCAGGGCGAGGCGAGCCCGCACGATGCCTTCCGGATGACCGCTGGGCCGCTTTGGAACCGAATATGCCAGGTCAGACATGAGTGATATGAGCGCGACAAACACCACACACGAGGCCAGCATGGGCGACTATTTCGCCCTGCTGAAACCGCGTGTCATGTCGCTTGTCGTCTTTACCGCTCTGGTCGGGCTGCTTGTGGCACCCGTGCCCGTGCATCCCTTTATCGGGTTCGTCGCCATCCTGTGCATCGCTGTAGGTGCCGGTGCATCCGGTGCCTTGAACATGTGGTGGGACGCCGACATCGACGCACGCATGAAGCGCACAGCCGGGAGGCCTATCCCCTCGGGCCGCGTGCAACCCGGTGACGCCCTGGCGATCGGTGTGGCGCTGTCCGGTTTTTCGATTGTGCTTCTGTGGCTGGCCACCAATTTTCTTGCGGCATTCCTGCTCGCTTTCACCATTCTTTTCTATGCGGTGGTCTATTCGATGTGGCTCAAGCGCGCGACCCCGCAGAACATCGTGATCGGTGGCGCTGCGGGTGCTTTCCCGCCCATGATTGGCTGGGCTGTCGCAACAGGCGGGGTCAGCATCGAGAGTGTCTTGATGTTTGCCCTGATCTTCATGTGGACACCTCCGCACTTCTGGGCGCTGGCGCTTTTCGTCAAGTCGGACTACGGCAATGCCGGCATCCCGATGCTGACCGAAACCCATGGACGCAAGGCGACACGCCGACACATCTTGGCCTACACCCTGCTTTTGGTGCCGGTCGCCATCGGTCTGGGGTTCACATCGATCGGTGGGCCTTTCTATCTTGCGGTCGCGATCGCCATGAATGCATGGTTTCTCAAAGGTGCTTATGACATCTGGCGGCGCGACGATGCCGCGTCGGATGCGGACAAGCACCGCACCGAGATCAAGGTTTTCAAGGTGTCGCTCTATTATCTTTTCGCGCATTTCGGAGCGCTGCTGGTCGAGGCAGCGTTGCGGCTTTACGGTCTGGGAGGCTGGTAATGGCATTACAGGTCGAACATGAACTTCACGGTCGGCGCAAGAAACTGAACTACGGTGTCGGGATCATTCTGATTGGTTTCATCGCCATCGTCTTCGGCCTTACGGTCGTGAAGGTCATACAGCTGGGCGATGCCGGTAAGTTCGAGCGCTTCGATCACGTAGCGCGGCCGCAGCTGATCCCCGAGGAAGGTGCAAGCGAATGAGACTATTTCCCAACCTGCAAGGACCGCAAAGAACGCTCGTACAGACCGTTTCCGTCGTCGTGCTGATGGGTGGTCTCGCTTGGGCATCGGTCCCGTTTTACGACTGGTTCTGTCGCGTCACGGGTTTTGGCGGGGCCACCAACGTAGCCGAACGCGAAAGCGATGTCATTCTGGACGAAACCATCAAGGTGCGATTTGATGCCTCGCTGGAGCGTGACATGCCGTGGACCTTCCGCCCGGAAGTCCGCGAGATCGAGATCCGCATCGGTGAGACGGGGCTGGCTTTCTACGAGGCCCACAACCCTCTGGACGTGCCGATCGCCGGTCAGGCCTCTTACAACGTGACGCCCTACGAGGCGGGTGCGTTCTTCGACAAGGTCGATTGTTTCTGCTTCACCGAACAGGTGTTGATGCCCGGTGAGACGGTGATGATGCCTGTCAGCTTCTTCGTCGATCCCGAGATCGTGGATGACCGCGAGGGTCAGTATGTGCACACGATCACGCTGAGCTATACCTTCTATCAGATCGAAACCCCCGAAGAGATGGTACAGGCCTCACTGGACGCAGAAGCTTTGACAAGAGTGCCGTCTGACGGCATAGAAACGAACTGAGATAAGCCAAAAGGGAACGCACCGCATGGCGCACGCAAAAAACCACGACTACCATATTTTGCCACCCTCGATCTGGCCGTTCATTGCCAGTCTCGGTGCGTTCGTCATGCTCTTCGGAGCCACGCTGTGGATGCATGGTAGCGGGCCGTGGATCTTCCTGATGGGCCTCGCGGCCGTGCTTTACGTGATGTATGCATGGTGGGCGGATATCGTGACGGAAAGCAACGTCGGCGATCATACACCCGTTGTCCGCATCGGTCTCCGTTACGGCTTCATCATGTTCATCATGTCCGAAGTCATGTTCTTTGCCGCGTGGTTCTGGTCGTTCTTCAAGCACGCCATGTACCCGATGGAGACATATGTCGGCACTGAATACATCGCACCCGAGTTCTATCAGGTCGACGCGTTTCATCTTCCGCTGATCAACACGTTGATCCTGCTGTGTTCCGGTATGGCCGTGACCTGGGCACACCACGCACTGGTGCACGAGAACAATCGCAAAGATGTCGAATATGGCCTGTTGTTGGCGGTCATACTGGGCATCGCCTTCACCGGCCTTCAGGGGTACGAATACGCCTATCTGCTGAGCCAGGACTGGACATTCGGAGGTGATGAGTTCTTCTCGAACTTCTTCATGGCCACCGGTTTTCACGGCGTGCATGTCATCATCGGCACGATCTTTCTTTTCGTCTGCTACCTGCGGGTCAGGGCGGGCCATTTCACGCCGGAGAAGCATATCGGTTTCGAGGCTGCGGCGTGGTACTGGCATTTCGTCGATGTCGTGTGGCTGTTCCTGTTCTTCGCAATCTACATCTGGGGTATCTGACCTCGTCCCTCGCCACGCTGAACGGCGTTGGTGCAAGGACAAACAAGACGGGCGCGCGAGGTCTCTCGCGCGTTTTTCCTTAAGGGCCCACAATGTTGCGGAAAATACTCTTCCCCTCGATCCTCGGTATCGCCGGCTGCGCGGTCCTGATCGGCCTCGGCATCTGGCAGGTCGAACGGTTGGCCTGGAAAGAAGATGTTATTGCTGACATCAATTCACGCCTTTCGGCCCCACACGAGCCGCTGTCTCGGTTCGTGAACGAAGCGCAGGATGAATATACGCGCGTCGTGCTTTCGGGGCGTCCAACGGGCGAAGAGTTGCATGTCCTTGATTCCGGTACGGCAGCCGGCACGGGCTACCGCGTCATCACGAAATTCGAGACCGATATCGGGGCCATCCTGTTGGATCAGGGGCTTCTTGCAATCGACAACAAGGCGGCGGAGCCGATGACCCGTCAGATGCGGGTCACCGGCACGTTGCTCTGGCCAGATGACCAGAATGACAGCACGCCACCCCCAGATGCGGCCGACAACATCTGGTTCGCACGGAACGTGACGACAATGTCCCAAGCCCTCGGAACCCTGCCGATCCTCGTGGTGGCCAATCAGACGTCTCCGGCTGATCCGCGGCTCACCGCGTTGCCCGTCGATACCGCCAATATCAAGAACGATCATCTTGAGTATGCGATCACATGGTTCTTGCTGGCAGGCGTGTGGGCCATTATGAGCCTCTACCTGATACGACGCACGCTCCAGCCCGAGAAAGAAGACTAGGCGATATGCGCTATATCTCGACCCGCGGAACAGCCCCGCACCTGAGTTTCGAAGAGGCCATGCTGACCGGCTTGGCCCGAGACGGGGGGCTTTACGTGCCCGAGTCCGTGCCTGTCATGACGGCGGCGCAGATCGCGGCAATGGCGGGCCAGACCTACGAGGATGTCGCGTTTTCGGTGATGCGCCCCTTCATCGGCGAAACCTTTGGAGATGCTGAATTCAAACGGCTGATCGCACAAGCCTATGCCGGTTTCGGGCATGCCGCCCGCGCACCCTTGGTGCAGCTGGATAGCAACCACTTTCTGCTCGAGCTATTCCACGGCCCCACGCTCGCCTTCAAAGACTTCGCGATGCAATTGATCGGTCAGATGTTCCAGGCGGCGCTGACACGTTCGGGCCAGCGGATCACGATCGTCGGTGCGACATCCGGTGATACAGGGTCTGCAGCGATTGAGGCTTTCCGCGGTTTAAAGGCCGTCGACCTCTTTATCATGTATCCGCATGGCCGCGTCTCCGAGGTGCAGCGCCGCCAGATGACGACCCCGACCGAAAGCAACGTTCATGCCTTGGCTGTGGATGGTGATTTTGATGACTGTCAGGCCGCCGTGAAGGACATGTTCAACGATTTTCCCTTCCGCGAAGAGGTGAAGCTTGCGGGCGTGAATTCCATCAACTGGGGCCGCGTGCTCGCGCAGGTGGTCTATTATTTCACGGCCGCCGTCAGCCTTGGTGCGCCGCACCGTGAAGTCAGCTTTACCGTGCCGACAGGGAATTTCGGGGATATCTTCGCAGGCTATATCGCCAAACAGATGGGGCTGCCGATCGCTGATCTCGTGGTTGCGACGAACCGCAACGATATCCTGCATCGCACGATCCAAACAGGATCCTACACCAAGGAAGGCGTCGAAGCGACGATCAGTCCGTCCATGGACATCCAGGTCAGTTCGAATTTCGAGCGGGCGCTTTTCGATGCCTACGGACGTGACGGACCGGCGGTTGCAGGGCAAATGGAGGATCTCCGGAAAGGCGGGTTCCAGATCAGCCAGGGGGCATATCAATACCTCAAGGAGACCTTCAAATCAGGCCGCGCCTCGGAAGAGGAAACTGCTGCAGCGATCGCCCGCTATCGTAGGGACCATGGGGAACTTCTTTGCCCCCATACGGCCGTTGGCGTACACGTGGCTGAACGACATCTCGGCGCTGTTCCGATGGTAACCCTCGCAACAGCGCATCCGGCCAAGTTTCCGGACGCGGTGCAGGCGGCTTCCGGCATCACGGCCCCGCTGCCGCCGCGCATGGCCGACCTTTACGACCGGCCCGAACGCCTGACCCGCGTCGCCAACGACATGCAGGTCATACAGAAACTCATCAAGGAACGGATCTCGCATTGACCATCCAGCATCATACGCTTTCCAACGGTTTCCAGATCGTCACCGAACACATGCCGGGGCTGAAATCGGCAAGCATCGGTGTCTGGGTGCAGGCGGGCGGACGGCATGAGCGGTTCGAGCAGAACGGGATCGCCCATTTCCTCGAGCATATGGCCTTCAAGGGTACGAAGACTCGCAATGCGCTCCAGATCGCCGAAGCGATCGAGGACGTGGGAGGCTACATCAACGCCTATACCAGTCGTGAAATGACCGCCTACTATGTGCGGGTACTCGAAGACGACGTGGCACTTGGACTGGATGTTGTTGCGGACATCCTTCTCAACCCCGTTTTCGACCCCCATGAGATCGAGGTCGAGCGTGGTGTGATCCTGCAAGAGATCGGTCAGGCCCTCGACACGCCAGACGATATCATCTTCGACTGGCTGCAAGAGGTCGCCTATCCCGACCAACCTCTGGGACGCACCATTCTGGGAGAGTCGGACCTGGTGGGGCGGTTTGATCGTAACGATCTGCGGACTTTCGTGGCCGAACACTATGCGCCCAACCAGATGATCCTCGCCGCTGCCGGTGCCGTCGATCACGATGCCATCGTCGCCCAGGCTGAAACGCTGTTCGGGCATCTCCCCCATGTCTCTCGTGCGCCTGAAGTGGTTCTTCCCGCGTCATTCGGCGGCGGCGAGCGACGCGAGAACAAGACGCTGGAACAGGTGCATTTCACGCTGGGCCTCGAAGGTCCCGACTACCGTGACCCGGCGATCTACACAGCACAGGTCTATTCGGGCGTGCTGGGCGGCGGGATGTCATCGCGGCTCTTTCAGGAGGTCCGTGAGAAGCGGGGGCTTTGCTATACGATTTTCGCGCATACAGGGGCCTACGCCGACACCGGAATGACGACGATCTACGCCGGTACGAGCGCCGAACAGATCGGCGAACTAGCCACCATCACGATAGACGAATTGAAACGTGCCGCCGATGACATGACGGCAGCCGAGGTTGCGCGCGCCCGTGCGCAAATGAAAGCCGGCCTGTTGATGGGGCTGGAGAGCCCGTCAAACCGCGCAGAACGGCTGGCGCGGCTCTTGTCGATCTGGGGCCGGATCCCGAGCCTCGAGGAGACCATCGCGCATATCGACGATGTGACGACCGGCGACGTCAAGGATTTCGCGGGCCAGATGGCAGGAAACGCAGGCACGGCAATGGCGCTTTACGGCCCCGCCAAGGCAGCACCCAGCCTTGAAGACCTGAAAGCGAGACTTGCTGCCTGATGCTGGGATCACGCAAGAAGGTGCGGATCGAGACCGAGCGTCTGACGCTCCGCCCTCCTGCGCATAGTGACTTCAGGGCATGGGCCGCGCTGCGCCTGGAAAGCCGCGATTTTCTGACACCATGGGAACCCACCTGGGCGTCGGATCATCTGACCCGCAAGGCCTTTACCAATCGGGTCTACTGGTCACAGCGTTCCATCGCCAATGGCACTGCCGTGCCGCTTTTCCTCGAACGGCGCGCCGATGGCGTGTTCCTGGGGGCTATCACGCTTGACCATATCAAGCGGGGCCCCGCGCAATCGGGAATAACCGGTTACTGGATCGGCGCACCTTATGCACGCCAGGGCTACATGCGCGAGGCGATCACGGCCGTCGTACATCATGCGTTCAATTCTCTGGATCTCAGCAGGATCGAGGCGGGCTGCCTGCCTGAAAACGCGCCATCCCGCCGTCTTCTGGAAAGCTGTGGTTATAAGTACGAGGGCGTGGCGCAAAGCTATCTGCAAATCAACGGGCGGTGGCGGAACCACGTTCTCTATGCAAACCTGCGCCATGATCGGCGTGGCAAGACCGACGTAGGCTAGGAGGCGAAGATGCGCGCGATCACATATGATCGGTTCGGACCTGCTGATGAGGTATTGACGCTAGAAGACCTGCCTACACCAACGCCGGGACCGGGTGACGTGCTGGTGCGGCTGAAAACTTCGGCCGTCAATCCGTCTGATGTCCGCGCGCGGGCCGGCGGGCGTCCCGGCGTAACCGTGCCGCCGTTTCCCAAGATCATTCCCCACAGCGACGGTGCGGGTGTCATCGAAGCGGTCGGACAAGGTGTCGACGGCGCGCGGATCGATCGGCGCGTCTGGATTTGGAACGGGCAGTGGCAGCGGGCCTTCGGAACCGCGGCCGAATATATCGTTGTGCCTTCCGCGCAGGCGGTCGACCTGCCCGATGCGGTCGGGTTCGCCGAAGGCGCGGTGCTCGGCATTCCGGGATTGACCGCCTGCCACACGGTACTGGGCGGTGGGCCTGTGCAGGGCAAACGGGTACTCGTCAGTGGGGCTGCAGGCAGTGTCGGGAACCTTGCGGTCCAGATCGCCACGGCCGCCGGCGCCGAGGTTTTTGCCACCGCCACGGGCGAGGCTGGCATGGCTGCAGCGCAAGCAGCCGGTGCCGCGCATGTCTTCGATTACAACGATGCGGATCTCGCAGATCGGATCCTGTCTGCCGCAAATGGTGGATTGATCGACAGGATCGTGGAGGTCGAATTCGGCAAGAACGCCACCACAAATACAGCGGTGATCGCCGAAGGCGGTACGATCGCCGCCTATGGGTCGGCCAAGGATATGGCGCCCACGCTTCCTTTCTATCCACTGATGTTCAAGGCGGTGACGATCGATCTTGCGCTCATCTATTTGCTGGGTGACGTGGAAAGGGCCGCGCGCATTTCCGACCTTACCCGACTATTGGAAAGCGGATCCCTGAATATCCGTATTTCGGAAACACTCCAGCTTGCGGATTGTGCGAAGGCCCATCAATCTGTCGAAGGCGGCAAGCGGCAGGGCGCCGTGCTGCTGGAGCTTTAGGCGCGAGGTCCAGAGGCTTGATGATCAAAGCAAGTGGACGGGCCCCTCGGTTGCGCCATCTCAAGTGTCACCCAGAGGACTTGCAATGTTGAACCCTGTCACCCCGGAATTTGCCGAAAAACTCCGCGCCGTTCTGCCCCCGGCGGCCATGAAGCAGGATACAGCAAGCTATTTCGCCGAACCGCGCGGGCGCTGGGCAGGGCAAGGCCTTGTGGTCGCACCGGGCTCTACACAAGAGGTGGCGGCGATCGTGCGCGCCTGTGCCGAGGCGCGGATCGGCATCGTGCCCTACAGTGGTGGTACCGGCCTCGTCGGTGGCCAGTTGATGTCCGAAGGTCCGGCACCCGTCGTGCTGTCACTCGAGCGGATGGCGCAGATCCGCGACATCTATCCATCCGAGAATGTTCTGGTCTGCGATGCGGGAACGATCCTTGCAAACGTCCAGCAGGCCGCCGCAGAGATCGGCCGGCTTTTCCCGCTCTCTCTTGCCTCCGAAGGGTCTGCCCGGATCGGGGGGCTGTTGTCCACGAACGCCGGTGGCGTGAACGTGCTGCGCTATGGCAATGCGCGCGCGCAATGCCTCGGGCTGGAAGTGGTCCGGCCCGACGGCACCATCTGGAACGGTCTGACCCGGCTGCGCAAGGACAACACCGGATATGATTTGCGCAACCTGATGATCGGGGCCGAAGGCACGCTCGGCATTATCACGGGTGCCGCGCTCAAACTTGTTCCAAGACCGGCATCTGTCGGTGCCGCGTTGATGGCCGTGCCGTCACCGCAAGCGGCGCTCGATTTGCTGGCCTTGGCAGGCGACATGATCGGCGAGGGGATTTCAGCATTTGAAATCATGCATCGGGCAGGCTTTGATTTTCTGGCCGAGGTCGGACCCGAGGTACCGGTACCGATGGAAAAGGTCCCCGACTGGACCGTTTTGATCGACGTCGGCCTGCCCCTGGGTCTGAACCCAGACGAAGCGCTGGAAGCCTTGTTCGCCGAGGCCTTCGAAAAAGGTCTGGTCACCGACGGTGTCATCGCCCAAAGCCATGCGCAGCGGGATGCTTTCTGGACGATCCGCGAAACGATCCCCGAAGCGAACAGGCGGCTGGGTTCCGTCAGTTCACACGACATCTCGCTGCCTCTGAGCGCTGTTCCGCAATTCATCAAGCGCGGTCAGCAGGCGCTTGCGGCCCTCGGTGACATGCGGATCAACTGCTTTGGACATCTGGGCGACGGTAATCTGCACTACAACGTGTTTCCCGCAAAGGGCCGTACACGCGGCGATTACGAAGACCGGCGGCCCGAGGTAAAAAAGGTGGTGCATGACCTCGTGCACGAAATGGAGGGCTCGGTCAGTGCCGAACACGGGGTAGGGCGCTTGAAGGTGAAAGATCTCGAAACCTACGGCGACCCCGCAAAACTTGCGATGCTGCGGGCGATCAAGGATGCGCTCGATCCTTTGGGGATCATGAACCCCGGTGCTGTATTGCGTCTTAAAGAGTGACCTTCTGGGGCGTTATTCGCCGGCAAATGCGCATAGCGCGTGGACATTCATTCCCATAGCTTCCAGCCGGGCTCGTCCGCCGAGCTCGGGCAGGTCGACGATGAACGCGCATCCGATCACCTCGCCACCCAGCCGTTCGACCAGCTTGATACCCGCCTCGGCCGTACCTCCCGTGGCCAGCAGATCGTCGACGATCAACACTTTCTCGCCGGCTGTCAGCGCATCGTCGTGCACCTCCATCGTGGCGGTGCCGTATTCCAGTATGTAATCTTGCGAAATCGTCTTGCCGGGCAGCTTGCCTTTCTTGCGGATGGGCAGAAACCCGACCGAAAGCTGATGCGCCAAAGCGCCGCCCAGAATGAACCCCCGCGCTTCCAGGCCCACAACCTTGTCGATCGACGCGCCAGCATAGGGATGCAAAAGCTGGTCGATGGCGATGCGGAAACCGCGCGGATCGGCGAAGAGTGTCGTCACATCGCGGAACATGATCCCTTCATGCGGAAAGTCCGGAATGGTACGGATATAATCTTGGACTGTCTTCATTATCGATCCTCAGAGAACACGGCCTGCAACGGCGTCGAGTTTCGAGAGTAGCGAGGCGTCGCGTTTCTCGGGGGCAGTCATCAGGGCGTATTCCAGCGCACGGTCGCATCCATGCGGACAAGGGGTACGGACTGACCCGATCAGTTTTGGCAAGCGACTGACGAGGTCTTGCGCCTTGGTGCCGTTGCCCTGCAACGTGGCGATCACGTCGGACACGTCCACTGCACCATGATCGGGATGCCAGCTGTCATAGTCTGTAACCATCGCGACCGAGGCATAGCAGATCTCGGCTTCGCGGGCGAGTTTCGCCTCGGGCATGTTCGTCATTCCGATTACATCACACCCCCAGGCGCGATACATCTTGCTCTCGGCCTGCGACGAGAATTGCGGCCCTTCCATCGCAAGATAGGTCCCGCCTTCATGAATCGTGATGCCGGCATCTGTGCCAGCGGTTGCACAGGCCTGAGACAGACGCGGGCATGTCGGATGCGCCACGCTGACATGGGCGACGCAGCCATCGCCGAAAAAGGACTTTTCCCGCGCAAAGGTCCGGTCGATGAACTGATCGACGATCACGAAGTCTCCCGGCGCCATCTCTTCACGAAACGACCCGCAGGCGCTGACGCTGATGATATCGGTAACGCCAAGCCGCTTCATTGCGTCGATATTGGCCCTATAAGGCACAGTGGTGGGCGAATGAACATGCCCGCGACCATGGCGCGGCAGGAACGCCATCGCGACATCATCCAGTGTGCCCGTGAGGATTTCATCGGACGGCGTGCCCCAAGGGCTTTGCATCATGACCCATTCGGGATCACGCAGTCCGTCCATCTGGTAAATCCCTGATCCGCCGATGATCCCGATTTTGGTTTGCATGACGCTACCCCGTCCGTTTGCTGTCCCGGATCAGTCTGAAACCCCGCGCGGCAAAAGCCAACCCTGTTCCACCTTCAGCCATCTCTAGAGGCCACCGTGGATGTGGGTCGGCGTCGTCAGTCATCATCAGGGCGTCTGAGGCTGAAAACCTCGCGTACAACCGAATAGTCGCGATAGCCGAGGCGTGTGAGCGGATTGAAGCGCGTGACATCGAAAAGACCGTCTACCAAACAATCGTCGCGCAGATGAACGCCGGTGACTTCGCCGAAGACCACGAAATTCGCCTTGCCGGGCAATTCCACGATCTTTGTCAGTCGGCATTCCAGCGCCGCAGGCGCATCGGCGACACGGGCACAGGCGATCGTCTGGCATTCCGATTTGGCAATGTCTGCCAACGCGAACTCGTCCTCGTTCCGCCCCCAGGAACCGGAGGTCTTGTTCATCAAATCCCGGGCTGCGTATTCGACGATATTGACCGTAAAAACCCGTGTTTCACGTATATTGGCGACGGAATCCTTGGTGTCGCCGCGATCTTCTTTGGCCGAGGTGGACGCAAACATCACTTGCGGGGGAACATAGGCCACGGCGTTGAAGAACGAGTAGGGGGCAAGGTTGTCCCGCCCATCACTCCCCCGGCTGGAGATCCATCCGATTGGCCGCGGCGTGACCACGGCGTTGAATGGGTTGTGTGGCAGGCCATGACCGTTCTTGGGTTCGTAGAACATCGCGTATCTTTTCGTTTGCTTTGCGCTTAGGTAGCCTGCACGACGTAAGGTGGCCAGACGAAAGACAGATGACATCATTGGCACTGACCCTGGCCGTAGAGACCGAGGATGACTGGTGGGAGGTCGAGGCGCTCTTCGATCTCACCTTTGCGCCCGGGCGGACGGCGCTGTCGTCCTATCGTTTGCGCCATGGCGTTGCACCCATCGCCGATCTCTGCCTCGTTGCCCGGGACAATGACGGAATTCTTGCGGGGGCGGTCAGAAACTGGCCCGTCCGGGTCGCCGGTGCGCGCACAATTCTGCTGGGCCCGATCGCTGTGCATCCGACTCGTCAGGGCGAAGGGGTCGCGGCGATCCTGATGCAAAGCTGCCTCAAGGCCGCCCGAGAAGCAGGCTGGGAACGGGTGATGCTTGTGGGGGACGCGCCTTACTACGGCCGGTTCGGTTTCACGCGGCTCGACGGGATCGTCATGCCGCCCCCGACAAACCCCGACCGTGTCCTTGGCATATCACTGAAGCCGGGGGCATGGGAGGACATCGCTGGCGATGTATCTCCCGACCACGATTGATTTTGGGCGCCCGGCATCCCATTTTCAGTGAATGACCAGCCAAAAGCAGACCATGAGGGAAATCAATCCCTCGCAGCCGCGCGTCGCCCTGACCGAGGCCGCCCGCGACGAGATCGCCGCGCTCGCGCGCCGTCAGAGGGCGGCGAACGGGCTGTTGATGACGGCGATCAACTTTGTTGGCGGACAAGTCGAAGATGGTCTGCGTCTGCTACCGCATTCGGCAAAGAAAGAGATTGATGCCGTGGCGCGTCAGGCCCTGCAACACAGCTTCGGGGCTGCCGCAAGGTCGCGCGCTGGTGTCGGGCGCAATTTCGGATCTGACCGCACACACCGGTTTCTGGGTACAGTGTCCGGTGCAATCGGCGGTTTTGGCGGGTTGCCTACTGCGATCGCAGAGATCCCGGTCGCCACCACGCTGATCTTTCGGGCCGTGCATCACGTCGCACTCGAAAACGGCGAGGTCGAGGGCGATGAAGAGACGCGCGCGCAGTGCCTTGCGGTTTTCGGTGCTGGCGGACCCGGCACCGGGGACGACGGCGTCGACACAGCCTTCATAGGTGCCCGGCTCGGGATCACGGGTGCAGCGGTGAATGGTCTGATCGCCCGGGTCGCACCGCGCTTTGCGACGGTTCTCTCACAAAAGCTTGCGACACAGATGGTTCCCATACTTGGTGCTGCTGCCGGAGCGGGTACGAATTATGCCTTTATCGACTTTTATGTCGAAATGGCGCATGTGCATTTCGGATTGCGCCGCCTGTCCCGCCAGTTCGGCAGCGCCGAAGTGACCGAGCACTTTCATAAGGTGCTCGCCGACAGAGACAAATCTCAGACCTGATGTATCAGCCAGTCGGCGATGATCCGCCGCACCGATTGATCGGTGCTTTCCATCGCATCATCCAGAATCTTGCGCACCTCTCTGAGGTCAATACGGCGCAACAAGTGTTTTACCGGACCGATCGAAGCGGGTCGCATCGAGAGTGTATGGATACCCAGTGCCGCAAAACACAGGGCTTCGACCGGTCGTCCCGCATCTTCCCCGCAAAATGACAGCGGGGTGTCGTATTCCGCGCAGCGCGCGATGACGTGTTTGATGAAAGAAAGATAGCTGACATCCAGCGTATCGTAGCGCTTGCGCACGCGTTCGTTTTCACGGTCGGCGGCAAAGAAGAACTGCTTGAGATCGTTCCCCCCGATCGAGATGAAATCGACCTCCTTGAAGAAGCTGTCCGGCGCATAGGCGAGTGATGGCGTTTCCAGCATCGCGCCCACTTCCAGCGTGGCCGGTAGCGCGTGTCCAAGAACCTTTTCACGCGCGATGGCCTTGTCCATCTCTGCACGGGCGGCACGAAGCTCGCTCAGTTGCGTGATGAACGGGAACATCACGGTCAGTGGTTGTCCCGCAGCGGCGCGCAAGAGCGCCTGCAATTGCATCCGCAGCACACCGGGTTTGTCCAGACCGACGCGGATCGCACGCCATCCCATTGCCGGATTGGGTTCGTCATTGGGCTTGAGGTAGGGCAGGACCTTATCCGACCCGATATCGAGGGTGCGAAACGCAACGCGCTTGCCGTCGGCAGCCTTCAGAACGCGGCTGTAGAGCGCCGAAAGCTCGCCCCTGCGCGGCATCTGGTTACGGATCAGGAACTGCAATTCGGTCCGGAACAGCCCAACGCCCTCGGCGCCCGACCCCGCAAGCGAGGGCAGATCAGCGATCAGCCCGGCGTTCATCTGAAGGGAAATCGTGGTGCCGCAGCGCGCGGTCGCGGGCATGTCACGGATCGATGCATAGCGTTCCTGCGCGCGTGTCTGCATGGCGATCTTGTCGCGAAACGCGGCATGCACGCTTTCGTCAGGGCGCAGATGCGCAATGCCCTGGTCCCCGTCCACAAGGATCGTGTCGCCGTTCAATGCCTCGCTTGTCACACCCTTGGCGTTGATGATCAGCGGGATGGCCCAGGCGCGGGCGACAACGGCTGCATGGCTGCCGACCGAGCCCTGTTCAAGAACGATCCCCCGTATCTTCTTGCCGTATTCCAACAGCTCACCCGGGCCGATGTTGCGGGCGACGAGGATCGGGTCTTCGGGCATGGCGGCCCGTGCCTCGCTGCCTTGTCCTGTCAGGATGCGCAAAAGCTTGTTGGACAGATCATCGAGGTCGTGCAGGCGCTCTCGAAGGTAGGGATCGGCTGCGCGTGACAAACGCGTCCGCGCAAGTGATTGCTCTTTTTCCACCGCGGCCTCGGCAGAGAGACCATTGGCGACGTCCTCTTCCATACGGCGCAGCCAACTGGTGGAATTTGCGAACATCCGGTAGGCTTCCAGAACCGACTTCTGTTCGGTGTCGACGCTCAGATTGCCGTTTAGCAGGTCATCAACACCCGAGCGCAGCTCGTCGATCGCTGCCACAAGTCTTGTGCGTTCCGTCTCGGGGTCGTCAGAAATGGGGTTGGTGACGACGACGCGCGGTTCGTGCAAATAGACGCGGCCTTCGCTGGCTCCCTCTTGCGCGACCGACCCGCGCAGCATGACGGGCTTCTGATGTCGTGCCGACAGCGCTGCACCTTCGCCGACGAATGCGCCCAGTTCGGTCATTTCGGCCAAGACCATGGCGACGATTTCGAGGGCGTAGATCTCATCGGGCGTGTATTCGCGCGCGTCTTTGGACTGCACGACCAGCACACCCAGAACTTCACCCAGGCGCTGGATGGGCACGCCGCAGAATGAGGAATAGCGCTCCTCGCCTGTTTCGGGCATGTATCGGAAGCCCTTGGTTGCGGGGGCATCTGCGGTATTGATAACCCGGCGTGCCTTGGCGGTGCGCCCCACAAGCCCTTCGCCCAGTCGCATACGCGTCTGGTGGACGGCCTCTGCCTGCAGACCGCGGGTCGCGCAAAGCTCAAGCGTGTCGGTATCGCGAAAGAGGTAGATCGAGCATACTTCGGTGCCCATGGACTCGGCAATCAGGCTGACGACGGCGTCAAGCCTGGCCTGGCCTTCATTGTCAGCGGCCAGTGCCTCGCGCAAACGGCCCAGCAGCTTGCGGCTTTCTGTTTCCAGACGATCTGGCATCGGCCCCCCGACAGCAGCGGACACTCATGGTTGTATCAGGCCGCCTTGTCCAACTCAAAGGCATCATGAAGGGCTTGCACGGCAAGTTCCATGTATTTTCTGTCGATCAGGACAGAAATCTTGATTTCCGAGGTCGTGATGACCTTGATGTTGATCCCTTCGGCGAACAGCACCTTGAACATCTTGGCTGCGACGCCCGTGTGGCTGCGCATGCCGATCCCGACGACACTGACCTTGGCCACGCCGGTATCGCTCACGAGGTCATGAAAGTTGATCTCGCCGCGTTCTTTGGCGTCCTGCATGGCTTTTTCGGCACGCAGGACCTGATCGACGGGACATGAAAACGTCATGTCGGTACGCCCCTCCTCCGAGATGTTCTGCACGATCATATCGACGTTCACGCCCGCCTCGGAGAGTGGGCCGAAGATTGCGGCGGCGATGCCCGGACGGTCCGCGACCGAGATCAGCGTCATCTTGGCTTCGTCGCGCGAGTGCGCGACCCCGGCAACAACGTTGGATTCCATGATTTCCTCCTCATCGCAAACCAGCGTTCCGGCGCTGTCGGACGGTTCTTCGAATGACGATAGCACCCGCAGGCGCACCTTGTAGCGCATGGCCAGTTCGACCGATCGGGTCTGCAGGACCTTGGCGCCCAGTGATGCAAGCTCCAGCATTTCCTCGAATGCAATCTTGTCAAGCTTGCGTGCCTTGTCGGTGATGCGCGGGTCAGTTGTATAGACGCCGTCGACATCCGTGTAGATATCGCAACGGTCTGCCCCGAAAGCGGCGGCGAAGGCAACGGCGGTCGTATCGGACCCGCCCCGGCCAAGCGTCGTGATCCGGCCTTCCGGACTGATCCCCTGAAACCCCGCAACAACCGCAACTCTCATGCCTTCACCGAATTTGGCGTTGATCCGCTCGGTCGGGATTTCTTCGATCCGTGCGCTGGAATGGGCCGATGTCGTCTTGACCGGTACCTGCCAGCCTTGCCAACTGCGTGCTGGGATATCCATTTCCTGCAGGCGCAGCGCCATCAGTCCCGCGGTCACGTTTTCCCCCGATGAAACGATGGCATCATACTCACGCGCGTCATACAGCGGCGAGGTTTCGTCGACCCAGCCCACCAGTTCGTTCGTCTTGCCCGACATTGCCGAGACAATGACGATGACGTCGTAGCCATTGGCGACTTCGCGGGCCACCCGTTTGGCGGCGCGCGCGATCCGGTCGAGGTTCGCAACCGAGGTGCCGCCGAATTTCATCACAAGGGTAGGCATGCGTTTTCCTGCAGGCTGGGTCCTGAGTTCAGCGCATCGTTTAATGGCGCGATGTCGCAAGGGCAATGCGTTAAAAGGGGTGCGCTCGCCCGTCCCAGGTCTCGAAGCAACCTGTTGTCGCGATCTCAAGCGCATCGAAGCGGTCCATCAAGCCCGCGGCACTTTCCGACACCGAAATCTCGGCCCCTTGTCCGCCCATATCGGTCCGCACCCAGCCGGGATGGTAGATACCCACGGCAATGCCTTGAGTTCGCAGATCACTTGCCAGGTTGCGCCCGAGGTTCAACGCCGCCGCTTTGCTTGCGCGGTATATATAGCTGCCGCCAGGTGCCCGGCTGTCCGATCCCATCTGGCTTGAGATGATCGCGATCTTGCCGGATGTCGCGGCGCGCAGATTGGGCAGCAGGGATTGAACGCTCAGGAATATCCCGGTGACATTGGCGGCGAATGTCGTCGCCCAAAGCGGTGCTGCGAAACCGTTCTCCAATTGGTCATTCTTGTCGAGATAAACGCCCGCATTGCAGACAAGCAAATCGATCGGCGTCCCGCGCAGGCTATCTGCCAAAGCCCGGTGGGCAGACGGGTCGGTTACATCTAGGTTCAGCATTTGCCCGACATCCGGTCCACGATGGGTGCCGTAGACGGTCTTGCCAAGGTCCTCGTAGCCGTCGAACAGCGCTTTGCCTATGCCGCGATTGGCCCCCGTGATCAGGATTGCCATGATTTCACCCTCTGTTGTGACGTTCTATCATCGCTCGGCCCGCGCATATCAGACGCCCTTGCAATGCGGCAAAGGTCTAGTTCGTCTTCTTGCGTGGCATGAATGGCAGGGGCAGGACGGGAATCCCATCCTCGAGCAGCTTCTTGGCCTCGAGAGGCTTTGCCTCGCCATAGATCGGCCTTCCGGGCACCGTCCCTTCGTGCATGGCCCGCGCTTCACGGGCGAATGTTGTGCCCACATACTCGGATGAACTTTCGACTTTTGCGCGCAGTGCAGCCAGCATCGCCTCGGTCGGCTTGGGCGACGGCAGGGCGTTCGATGTGCTTACAGCAGGCGCCATCACCGACTTGGTGATGGCCGTCGAACCGCAGGCATCACAGCTGAGCATGCCAGCTGCAACAAGCCTGTCGTATGCCTCACCGGACTGAAACCAGCTTTCAAAAGCATGGTCTTTGTCACATTTCAAATGGAACTTGATCATCTTGGACGCCAAACTTGCGATCTTGGAAAAATAGACCTTCCCGGCCGGGTTACAAGATCGTTCTAGCGGCCAAGTACCCGTGGGTGAAAACCTGCCACGATTTCCCGCAGCGCCGGCTCTGCCAGTTTCTTGGCGGCTTTTTTCTGATCGAACCATTTGCGGCGGCGCTGGCTTTTTTCGGGCCAGTTGCTGTGGATGCGGGTCACATGCATCGGATAGACCAGCGTGATGATCGCCGCATTTCTCAGCTTGGCAGGCTTGGCATAGCTGAAGACACCCAGACAGATATCCTGAACTTCGCCGCGCAATCCCGCCTCTTCATAGGCTTCCCTGGCGGCGGCTGATGCAGGCGTTTGCTTGTTCATCGGCCAGCCTTTCGGCAGGATCCAGCGCTTGCGCGTACGGCTGGTAACAAGACATATTTGCAGCTTGTCGTTTTTCATGCGCCAGCAAAGCGCGGCGAACTGTGCCCGCGTCGCCGTCTTCGCGCCCTGGCGCAGTCTCAGCGGAAGCTGCTTGGCAAGTGAATTGTCCATGTTCTCCGGCGGGAATGGGATTATGTCTGCCTTATGCCTGACGATAAGCAAACTATTGTGACGCGAACAAGTACAGCACCACGCTTTATCGGTCACGAGATTTACCGGTATTCAAGCTATGGTGCCTGGCATCCGCTGCGTGTGCCGCGGGTCTCGACCGTGATCGATCTGGCCCGTGCTCTCGATTGGCTGCCTGCCGCGCAGTTCATCACAAGCCCCCGGGCGAAACCTGCTGCATTGACCGGGTTTCACACGCCGGTCTACCTTGAAGCCCTGCAGCGGGCGGAGGCCAGCCAGAGCGTCAGTGCGAAGGACAAGGCCGTTCATGGTCTGGGAACACCCTCCAATCCGGTCTATCCCGAAATGTATCGCAGACCGGCGACAGCGGCAGGTGCGTCGTTGTTGGCCGGTGAGCTGTTACGGGATGGAGGTGTTATATATTCGCCCGCCGGAGGCACGCATCACGGTCTTCCGGACCGGGCCAACGGCTTTTGCTATCTCAACGACCCCGTGCTGGCGATCCAGTCGCTGCGCCGCAACGGAGCGCAGCGCATCGCCTATGTCGACATCGATGCCCATCACCCCGATGGTGTGGAACACGCCTTTGCAGACGATCCCGAAACACTCTTGATTTCCGTCCATGAGGCCAACCGCTGGCCACGGACCGGTGCTTTGGATGACAGCGGGGCAGGGCAGGTGTTCAACCTGCCGGTGCCGGCAGGGTTGAACGACGATGAAATGGCGTTGATCTGTGAAGCGCTGATTTTGCCGGTGGTCGACTGGTTCGGGCCCGATGCGATCGTTCTTCAATGCGGAGCTGATGCCGTCGCAGAAGATCCCCAGTCGCGTCTCACCCTGTCGAACAATGCCCACTGGCGTATCGTGGCGGCCTTGCAGCCACTATGCCCGCGGTATCTTGTTCTGGGTGGCGGCGGCTATAACCCGTGGTCGGTGGGGCGCTTGTGGACGGGTGTCTGGGGAACGCTGACGGGGCAGGAAATCCCCGATGTCCTGCCGGAACCGGCGCGTGCTGTCCTCGGCGCGCTCACGTGGGATGGCCCGGCGCGCAGACACATGCCGCAATCACACTGGATCACGCACTTGCGCGACCTGCCGCGCGAAGGGGCGATCGGCCAAGACCTGCGCGCCGATTTGGGGCGGCTGACGGCCCGAACGGCGGTTTGGGTCTGAAACCGACGAACCCGTTGTGACCTGCAGGACCCAGTCCGGCGCCGAGACGCTTGCAAGCCCGGTGATTGCGCCCAATAGTCTGCCCATGCTTCGCTTTGTTCTCGTAGTATTCCTGACATTGGTGCCGCTTTCGGCCCGAGCCGACCTGCTTGTCTTCGCCGCGGCGAGCTTGAAAGGACCACTGGACCGGATCGCCGCCGATTTTGGTGATGTCACCGTTTCCTACGGTGGAAGCGGTGTCATGGCGCGCCAGGTCATGCTGGGCGCACCGGCTGACGTGGTATTGTTGGCGAATGACGCCTGGATGGAAGTCCTTCAAGCGGAGAATGCCGTGCAAATCGGCAGTGTCGCCGATTTCGCCAGCAACCGGCTCGTGGTCATCGGACCGGCGGGCAGTGCGGACCTCGACTTGACAGCGGAGGCTTTCATGGACCGGCGACAAGGGGGCAGAATCGCGACGGGTCTGACCGATGCTGTGCCGGCCGGCATCTACGCCAAAGCCGCCTTGCAGAAGCTTGACCTGTGGGAAGCGCTGTCGCCCCATCTTGCTGAAACGGATAACGTGCGATCGGCCCTCGCGCTCGTTGCGCGGGGACAGACCTTGTTGGGCATTGTCTACCGGACTGACGTTCGGGTCAGCGACGAGGTGACCGAGGTCGCGGTATTTCCCCAAGACGCGCATCCACCGATCCGGTATCAGGCGGCGCTGACGTCCGATGCGGGCCCTGAGGCGGCGGATTTTCTGGCTTATCTCGTAGGCGAGTCGGGGCAGGCCGCGCTTGGTGACGCGGGTTTTCTTCCGCCCGTCACAGCAGACCCGGATTGATGTTCGGGCCCGAGGAAATGACCACGATATGGCTGTCACTGAAAGTGGCGCTGGTTGCCACGCTCAGCGCCCTGCCCTTGGCAACCTGGATTGCCTATATCCTCGCACGCAAGTCGTTTCCGGGACGGCAGTTGCTCAATGGTCTGGTGCATCTGCCATTGGTGCTGCCGCCCGTGGTCACGGGATATCTGCTTTTGGTGGGTTTCGGCCAGCAAGGACCCATAGGGGCGTTTCTGAACGACGTTTTCGGTATCACTTTCGCATTCCGCTGGACGGGTGCCGCGCTTGCTGCTGGCGTCATGGCGTTTCCGCTGATGGTGCGCGCGATCCGGCTGGGGTTCGAGGCTATCGATACGGGGCTGGAAGATGCCGCCGCGACGCTCGGCGCATCAAGGATGCGGGTTTTTCGGACCGTCACCTTGCCTTTGGTGGTGCCGGGCATCATCGCCGCGACGATCCTCGGTTTCGCCAAGGCGCTGGGAGAGTTCGGTGCCACGATCACCTTCGTTGCCGCGATACCGGGACAGACGCAAACCATACCTACGGCGATCTACGGTCTGTTGCAGGTTCCCGGTAGCGAACCGGCCGTGCTGGCACTGGTCACCGTTTCGATCATCCTCGCGCTGGGCGCGCTCTTGTTGTCCGAATGGCTGGCGCATCGCATGGCGCGCAGATTGGGACGCGCATGATCACCCTTCGGATCCAGAAGGCTCTGGGCGATTTCGCCCTTGATGCGCATCTGTCGGCGCCAACCGGCGTCACGGCCGTTTTCGGGCGCTCGGGGAGCGGAAAGACATCGCTCGTCAATGCTGTGGCGGGCCTCCTGCGGCCCGATGCCGGGCGCATAGCGATTGGGGATCACGTTCTGTTCGACGCGAACCGCGGGATCGATGTTCCCATCCACGCACGACGCGTGGGTTACGTCTTTCAGGATGCCCGGCTGTTCCCGCATCTCAGTGTGGCCCGCAATCTGCGCTACGGTGGGAAGCACGACGCTGACCGGATTATCGATATGCTGGGACTGGACGGGTTGCTTGACCGCATGCCGTCGTCCCTGTCGGGGGGCGAGCGGCAGCGCGTCGCTCTGGGGCGGGCACTGATGTGCAACCCGTCCATCCTGTTGATGGATGAACCGCTTGCCGCTCTCGACGCCCAACGCAAGGCCGAGATCCTGCCCTACTTGGTGCGCTTGCGCGATGAGGTACGGGTACCGATCCTTTACGTGAGCCACGATGTTTCCGAGGTGGCACGATTGGCGACGACCCTGGCCATCATGGATGCCGGGCGCGTCGTGGTATGCGGGCCGTTGGGCGACGTATTGGCCGACCCAGCCGTTGTGCCGCTTGTCGGGGTGAGGGACGCGGGTGCCGTGATCAGCGCAAGGGTGGCCGGCCGGCTTCTGGACGACGGGCTGACAGAGTTGCTCTTTTCAGGAGGCCGGTTGCTCATGCCGGGAGATTTCGGTGCTTTGGGACAAAGCGTACGCCTGCGCATCCCCGCGCAGGACGTGATCCTTGCGCAGTCGGCGCCGACGGGGCTGAGTGCGTTGAATGTGCTGGAAGTAACGGTGACCGACGTGATGCCGGGCCAGGGTCCGGGCGTTGCGGTCGCTCTGCGTGCAGGGGCCGAAAACCTGCTTGCGAGGGTTACCCGCCGCAGCGCTGGGCGTATGCAGATCGCACCGGGCCAGCGGCTTTTCGCTATCATCAAGGCCACCGCCGTCAGCCCCGACGACATCGGCCACTAACCTGATCGCGCGGTGATATCCCCTTGACGTCGGAGCAGAGCAACCGTAGGTCATCGGTCAGTCGGCGAGTGGGCAGGTAGGTTATGCAGCGGATTGCAAATCCGTCTAGACCGGTTCGATTCCGGTACTCGCCTCCAATCCTTTTTCTCGAAACGCGATATTATTTTAAGACGCTGCCCGGGGTGCGAACCCCGGGGCTTCATCGACATGTGATTTTCGCGTTGCGCGCAGGGGGCGGTTACCCCGCCCGCGCTTTGCGCAATTCCTTCTCCAGATGTCGCCGCACGACATGGCGGTGACGGCTGTCGCGGCCGAGCGCTTTGAGCAAGAGCGAGATCTCTGCGCTATCGCTTTCATCGCCACTGGTCTGATCGAATTGTGCGATCGCCTCTTCGACGGCCGCTTCATACACGGGCAGGGCGTTCTCCGGTGCAAAGAGTGTTTCGGCGATTGACTGCGCTGCTGAACGGGTTGCTGCGGGGTCGGCCTCGAAGAGGGTCCAGTACAGTCCGGCCGCCATATCGTCGGTATCAAAGGCCAGTGCGGTATATCCATTGGCCTTGTGATGAACGAAATCCGCCAATCCGCTGGTTCGGAAACACACGACCGGTGTTCCATTTCGCAATGAATCGGATGCGATCACCGACAGGGATTCCTGCAACGAAGGCACAAGACAGACATCGGCAGCTTTGAACAGCCTGCTCTTTTGTTCCTCGTCGGACAAAAAGCCGACCGGTATGACCTTGAACGGCAGATTGAGGTGCCCAAGTGCGCCGGCATCCACGGCCCCCAGGACAGCGACAGCGATGTCTTCGGGATTATCGCAATGCAAGGCGAGTTTTGCCAGTGCCTCGGCCGCCAGGCTAAAGCCCTTGCGCTTGTTTTCCGCCTTGTGCACGGCCAGCAAGATGACTTTCTGGTCTTCGGAAACGCCCAATTCTTGGCGGCATGTCATGCGGCTGGGTGCAGGCGGTCTGGGTATCGGATTGTAGGCTGTCTTGATCACGTGGTTCTGCGTCAATGGCGCCTGTCGCAGCATCTCGCTCATCCAAGGAGATATTCCGCAAAAGACGATATCGGGTCTGCGGCGCAGGACGATCTGCTTGAGCATGTAGGCCGCGCTGACCTTTGCAGCCTCGCGTTTGTCGACAACGGACGGGCACGCTTCGCAACCCGATTTGTAGCCGGTACAGGTCAGTGCGGCCGCATAGCTTTTGGGCAGGTTGGGCAATTCGGAGATCCGGGCATCATCCAGTTTGAACAGACAGCCTCCGGTGTGCAGCCAATTGTCACGCGCAATCCAGACGATGGGGTATTTCAGGTCCAGCAGATCGGGCATGCTGAGCACGCTGCGATCGATCGCGCCCAACATGATACAATCGGGCTTGAAACGGTCGATATCCTCGGCAACACGCTCTGAAATGCTGGTGCTGCCAAGCGTGACCCAGGTCGGCAGATGCACGCCCTTGACCGGTTGATCGCTCGTTTCCGTACCGACCGCGGGATAGTCGTCGGTCGAAAACGTGCGCACCGTGTGGCCGCGCCGTTTGAGTTCGTCGCGCAACCGCGCCGAGGATGCAGCTGCCCCGGCACCGCGCCGGATGTCGAACGAGGTGCCGATCATGGCGATCCGCCGGGTCGTACTATCTGCAGCTGCGGGCGCGCGCTCAAGATGATCTACCCGCTTTGCCGAGACGGCTGCGACCGCCCGCGCCGCACGGAACGGAGTATTGACGGGCGTTTTGCCCGGTTTGGTGGGCATGAAACTATCGACCCACTTTGGTGGCTCGAAGCCGTTCTCGTGCAACAGAGAGGCCGCTTGCTGTAAAGCGCTACGCATGATGTGGTTCTCATTGGCGAGGATGGCGCTGCCCGCGGCATCGGTTGCGACATTCTTGGCATCAGCGCGCCCGTAAAAGAAAGTATCCGTCGCAGTCTCGATCACGGGCTTGTCGGTGAGTTCTGCGATGTCACGGGCCTGCCGGTGGTTGCTCTCTACAAAGAGTATGGCATCGCTGGCACCGTAGACTTCTGCCTTGAACGGCGCATGGGCGCGCAAACGTCGTCTTTCCTCTGCACTGGGTAGATCGAGCATGATCAGTTCCCTGTAGGACACGCCGTTCGCTGCCAGCCATGCCTCTGTCTCGGGGCGGTATTTTTCCAGTCGCGACGTGACGATTGCGCTGATCTCTTTTTGCGGGATGAAGAGCGGTTCCGCGTTGAGGAGGAAATCGACGTATTTGGGACCGTCGTCGTTCTGTGCATCTGTCGGATCGACACAGAGAACCCCATCCATGTCAAAGCAGGCACTTTCGGCGACGATATGATTTCGGTAGTTCCATTGAAAGATCCTTGGCTGCGCGACCCGCGACAAAACGATATGGCGAGGGGCGTTCCGGATCTTGTCGGGCAGGCCGAAAACAGCACAGAAGTGCGCCTCGACTTCGGTTTCGAGCGCGGCGAGCTTGCTCTTGACCCTACGGAATTCGGCCCCCGTGTTCACCGAGTCGTCGACAATCAGTACGCGCGGTATGTCGCCTGCGCCGTCGGCATGGCGACGGCGCCCCTTGCGCCGCGAATGCACGAAAAGAAACGAATCGAGATCAAGAAAAGTGACGTTCTTCATCGTGGCGATCATCGTCGCCGGCACGATACCTGACTTGGGAATACCGACCACGTAATCGACAGTGGGCAATTGAGCGACGTTTTCGGAAATGACCCGGGACATATCGGCATAGCTGCGGTAGCTGAGTGACATAGTGGCTCCTGTAGGTGGCGCGTTGAGTTGTGATTTGTGTCAAATTCTTCCCATCTTTAGCGGGCAACTCTTTACGCGATCTTAATCGGCGCACGCCTATCGTCTCGTCAGATGTCTTTTGATGAGGTGCTGACATGAAGAAACTGAAAATCGCGATTTTGTCCTCCGTGCTGGCGCTTGGACTGGGACAGGTGGCGCACGCCGTATACACACAGGATCAGCTGGAAACGCTGCGTGGTCTGATCGATCAGGGCGACACGCGGGCCATTTTGTCCTACATCGAAGCCAATCCGGCGCTGTTGAATGGCGAAGACCCACTTGCGATGGCCTTGCGCGATTTCATGAACCAGCGGGAAACGCCCATTCTCGGCTTGTTCGCGCCAAGGGTGCCCGATATCGCGACCGTGCCAAACATCCCTGCCGGTACGAATTCGGCAGTACTCCTGGCGTCCGGTTCACTTTCTGATTTCGGCTCATAAGCGACCTACGCAGTCGATCCGACACACGTGCATTTCGAGGGCAGGGATGTTCGTGATGTCATCTGGCCGCCGCGGCGCGACAATCGCGCCGCGGCGCAATCTTGGAAACTGGCATGATCACTCACTGATCACGGGCAACGATGTCGGTTGTCTGATTGATCGGTCCTAAAACCACGTATCTTGTGCGGTGTTGAATGTTGCTGCAATCTGCCGTCTGTGGCATGAAGCGATATCCTTCCGGAACGAGAGAGTTTGCGCGTGACCGATTATAACGCCCGCCGCACCATGATGGTTGATACACAAGTACGCCCATCGGATGTCACCAAATTCCCGATCATCGATGCAATGCTGCACGTCCCGCGCGAGGCCTATGTGCCCGACCGCAAGCGGGAGGCGGCCTATATCGGCGAGAACCTCGCGCTCGATGCGGAGCGGGTGATGCTCGAACCCCGGACACTTGCCAAGATGCTCGACGCATTGCAGATCCAGCCCACCCATGTGGCGCTGGATATTGCCTGCGGGCTTGGCTACTCCGCTGCTGTGCTCGCCCGGCTTTGCGATTTCGTTGTCGCGGTCGAAGACGATGAAAGCCGTGCGGATGAAGCGCAGAGCATTCTTTCCGAGCGGGGCGTGGACAACGCCGCCGTCATGACGGGGCCGCTCGCTGAAGGTGCGGCGAAGTCAGCCCCTTACGATGTGATCATGATCGAGGGTGGGGTCGAAACGGTGCCTGCAGCGATCATCGATCAACTTCGTGAGGGTGGACGGATCGCCTGTATCTTCCTTGAGGACACCCTTGGCGTCGTGCGGGTCGGTCACAAGATCGACGGAGCCATGAACTGGCGTTTTGCATTCAATGCGAGCGCGCCGCTGCTGTCAGGCTTTGGAAAATCGCGCGCATTCGCGCTTTGAGTCATCATGAGCGGGACTTGCCGCGTATCTGCAACAGACTTCAACAGAGAGGGCTAGGCATGTTCAAACGAAAGAGGCTCGGAATTCTGGCCGCAATGGTGATTTTCGCGGCAGCACCAGCCGCCCAGGCACAGTCATTGTCGGAGGCGCTGGCCTCGGCCTACGAAAATTCCGGACTTCTTGAGCAGAACCGCGCATTGCTGCGGGCCGCCGACGAAGGTGTTGCGCAATCTGTGGCTGCGACGCTCCCGGTGATCAACTGGTCTCTCTCGGCCAGCCGCACAAGGGTCACCACACCGGTGACTACAACGACGAATTCCGCCAATGCACGCATCTCCGGCAGCCTGAACCTCTATGATGGCGGGGCAGATGATCTGGCCATCGAAGCGCAAAAAGAGATTGTGCTTGCGACACGGCAATCATTGCGGGGGATCGAACAGGATGTATTGCTGCGGGCAGTGCAGGCCTACACGAACGTCATCAGAGCGAGGGAATTCGTCCAGCTGCGTGAAAACAATGTTCGTCTTATCACGCAGGAACTCCGGGCCGCGCAGGACCGGTTCGAAGTCGGCGAGGTCACACGGACAGATGTTTCGCTTGCCGAAGCCCGTCTGGCATCCGCGCGCAGCCTGCTCGCGGGGGCCCAGGGCGATCTTTCCATCGCGGCGGAGGAATTCAACGTGGCCGTGGGACGGATGCCCGCCAGCCCGCGCAACGTAAGCCCCGCCCCCGTCTCACGCAGCCTCGGCGAGGCACGCGCCCTTGCCGTACGCAATCACCCGGCCATCCTCGAAGCGCAACGCAACGTGGCCGCTGCCGAGTTGAACATCCGCCGTGCCGAGGCCGCGACGCGGCCATCGGTGACGCTGGATGGTTTCGTCGGGATCGATCAGGACGGAAATGATTCGGCGCAGATCGGCGTCAATATCGGCGGACCGATCTATACGGGCGGCCTGATTGCCAGTCAGGTACGCGAAGCCCGCGCCAACCGTGATGCCTCACGAGCGGGCCTGTTGTTGGTCACGCAATCGATCGAACAGCAGGTCGCCAACGCTTTCGCCCAATTGAGGGTATCGCGCGCGACCCGTCAGGCCTCCGAGCAGCAGATCAGCGCAGCGCGGGTCGCTTTCGACGGCGTTCGCGAAGAGGCGCAGCTCGGCTCGCGGACAACGTTGGACGTTCTCAATGCCGAGCAGGAGTTGCTGGATGCGCGCACGGCGCAGATTGCCGCCCAGGCGGACGAGGTTGTCGCATCATATCGCCTGCTGGCCGCCATGGGTCTGCTGACGGCAGATCATCTGAACCTTCCCGTTCAGCAATATGATGTTTCCGCTTACTACAATCTGGTGAAATCCGCCCCTCTGCCGATGTCCGAACAAGGCCGCGCGCTCGAGCGGGTACTGGAAGCGATCGGCCAGGAATAATCCCAGAGTTGTGCAAAGGTTTACTTTACGATAACTTTTCGTGCGGACTGTGTGAAAATGGGATGACTCTTGATGTCCAGAGGCGACGAGATTGACCAGCTGGTGTCATCGGTGCGCAATTTCGTTGCGCACAAGGACGCACACCGCCCGCCGGTCCAGGCATCCGGCGACAAGCTGTTGCTGACGCCAGACAATCGGTTGTCGGATGAGCAGGTGAAGGCGATCGATGCTGAATGGGCGGCGGAATTGCATGCCCTCGAGACTGCAGGACTTGTCGCACCCGGCAAGGCGCTGGAGCTTTCGGAGAGCGAACTGGAAGAAGCAGTCTCGAAGTTGCCCGATGATTGGGAGGCCACCTCGGTGTCATGCGAAGCTGAATCACCGGATAAGGATGGGGCAGGATCCGATAGCGTCGAACAGACCGCCGCCGACAAACCGCACCTGGAGATCGATACGGCAGAACTCGAGGCGATGATCTCCGCGAAAATCAGCGACATGATCGATCAGGATGCGCTGCGCGCGATGGTCGTCAAAACGGTCCATGAAGAGCTCGGGGGGGATCTTGGCGAGCGGATCACCCGTAACGTGCGCAAGCTTGTCCGGCGCGAGATCAACCGCGTCATCACAAGCCGCGACCTTTCGGGCGACTAACGGGCCAGTTTCAGAAATCCATCAATGTCGAAATGCGATTCCAGATGGTCTGCCAGCGAGTCGAGCGTTTCCTCGACCCCCGCCTGATAAATATGGGCTGTCACCGGCTGACCCAGTTCGGCAAGATATGCGTCGCGAAAACTGTCAGCGCCGAAAAGCCCGTGCAAATAGCATCCCCTGATCCGCCCGCAGGCCGAGGCGGCACCTTCGCCCCGGCCATCCAGTGACAGCCAGGCATGGGCAGTATCGGGACCTTCCGTAGATCCGATGTGGATTTCGTAGCCTGAAACCGCGTCTCCCGTCGGCAGGTAGGTTGCATGCGACAACGCAAGCCGCTTGTGTGGCGCCATTGTTGTTGCGACGTTGAGCAGCCCCAGACCGGGCACGCGCGCAGGGGGGCCTTCGATCCCGTCCGGATCATCAATCCAGTTCCCCAGCATCTGGTAGCCGCCGCAAATCCCCAGCACATGTCCGCCGCGCCGAACATGTGCCGCCAGATCGACATCCCAGCCTTGTGCGCGGAAATTCTGCAGGTCGGCGATGGTGGATTTGGACCCCGGGATGATGATCAGGTCTGCATCGCCGGGCAGGGGGCGACCGGCCTCGATTACCTCGACGCTGACCTCCGGGGTGGCGGAAAGCGGGTCGAGGTCATCGAAATTGGAAATCCGGTTAAGCCGCGGAACGGCGATCTTGATACGGCCACCTGCCTTGCTGGCGATATCCATGACGTCTTCCGCAGGCAGGCGCCACGCGTCGGTAAACCACGGGATGATCCCCAAAGGAGCCCAGTCCGTCTTTTGCGCGATGATGTCCATGCCATCATGAAACAGTGTCGTGTCGCCACGGAACTTGTTGATCGCAAATCCGACGATCATCGCCCTGTCCTCGGGCGGCAAGACCGCATGGGTGCCGACAAGCTGTGCGATGACGCCGCCGCGGTCGATGTCGCCGATCAGGATCACGGGTACATCGGCCTCGAGGGCAAAACCCATGTTCGCGATATCGCCTTTGCGCAGGTTGACCTCGGCAGGGCTTCCGGCACCTTCCACAATCACGAGGTCGCGCCCCCGACCGATCCGCTGGAAGCTATCGATCACATGGGGCATCAGTGTCGCCTTCTGCTTTCCGTAATCACGTGCCTTCATGGTAGCGAACCGCTTGCCGCGGACGATCACCTGTGCGCCTACCTCGCTTTCAGGTTTGAGCAGGACCGGATTCATATCGACCAGCGGGTCGAGACCACATGCCAGGGCTTGCAATGCCTGGGCCCGGCCTATTTCACCGCCGTCGGCGGTGACTGCGGCATTGTTCGACATGTTCTGTGGCTTGAAAGGCGCGACTGACAGGCCACGCCGCACGCATGCCCGCGCCAGACCCGCGACAAGCATCGACTTGCCCACGTTAGAACCCGCGCCCTGGATCATGATTGTCTTGGTCATCGCACCCCCGTAGGGTTCTATTAAGGGCGCAGGTGTCTCGGGGGAAGGTCATGAATACACCTGCGCATCTGATTTTCGGCCTGACTGCGTTCGGCAGCGCGCGAAAGCCCGGCGTGACCGCTGCTGCGCTCTTCGGCTCGCTGCTCCCCGATCTCTCCCTTTATCTGCTGGCGGGGACCCACCTCGTGTTTTTGGGCACCTCGCCCGAAGTTGTCTTCGGCGAACTCTACTTCTCAGACGCGTGGCAGAGCATTTTCCGGATCGACAATTCCATCATCATCTGGAGCATCGGGCTGGGAGCGGCGGCGATATTCAGATCACCGGTCTTGATCGCCTTTTGCGGCGCAGCCCTTTTCCATATTGGTTTGGATCTTCCGTTTCACCATGACGATGGTCGTGCGCATTTCTGGCCGCTGACGGATTGGATTTTTCGAAGCCCGGTCAGCTACTGGGATCCAGACCACCATGGCCGGATACTGGGCAGCATCGAGGTTGCCGCCGTCGTTGGATGCTGCGGTGTCTTGTGGCGGAGGTACCCGTATTGGGGGATGCGGGCACTTGTGGGCCTTCTCGGTACGATGACCTTCGCGCCTTTCATTATCTGGACGCTGATGTTCTGATCCCGAAACGAAAAACGCGGCCCAAGGGGCCGCGTTTTATCAAAACTGCTGGTGGTGTGCCTAGGCGGCACGCGCCTCTTGCTCGGCAGCGTGGCGACGCTCGCTTTCCTCGCGCGACAAGGCTACAGACGTCCGCACGCCTTTGCCCACGAAATCCATCAAGCCATGCACGACCCGCTCGTTGGGGTCGATACCTGCGCATGAAAGAACTTCGCGACCATCGCGCGAACGCGCCCAGCGAGCAATCTGCTCGGGGCCATTACCATATTTCTTGTCATCAGCGATCGCATCGTCCAGAGCTGCCAGAACAACGGCAGCGAACAGTTTACGGGCACGGTTACCTTGTTCATTGTTGAACGCTGTACCGTCGACGAAATCTCGCATACTTATTCCTTTTTTTGCTCTTGCTGTTCCCGCGTGCAGGCCCTTATGCCTGCTATCAGCCGATTCGGGGAGACTGATTTTGCATGACTGTCATGCGCCTCATGCATACCTATGCCGATTACACATGCTGTCGGTCGATCTTGCCAGTTCCTTGACCTGTGGATATAGGCACGCGCACAGATCTTTCAACTATAACGTCTTGAGGCTCCGCTAACATGGCCAAAATCAACGGAAATGAAATCCGCCCGGGCAACGTGCTCGAGCATGACAGCGGCTTGTGGGCGGCAGTGAAGGTCGACCACGTCAAGCCCGGCAAGGGCGGCGCCTTTGCGCAGGTCGAACTGAAAAACCTCCGCGACGGTCGCAAGCTGAACGAACGGTTCCGCTCGGCCGATAAGGTCGAGCGTGTGCGGCTTGATCAGAAAGATCAGCAGTTCCTCTTCGAGGATGGCGATATGCTGACCTTCATGGACAGCGAGACCTATGAACAGATCGCCTTACCGGCCGATATTCTGGGAGATCGCCGCCCATTCCTGCAAGATGGCATGACCGTACAGATCGAGTTTTATGGCGATGAGGCGCTCAACGTCAGCCTGCCGCAAAAGGTTGTCTGCAAGGTCGTCGAGACCGAGCCCGTCGTGAAGGGCCAGACAGCCGCCAACAGCTTCAAGCCGGCAATCCTCGACAATGGTGTGCGCGTCATGATCCCGCCTTTCGTGGGGCAGGATGAAGATATCGTCGTCAACACCGAGACATTCGAATACGCCGAGCGCGCGTAACTACTACTTCAGGCGGGTCAGCGTCGCGTCGCCCGCCTGCATTTCGCCCTCCGCGCGGTCGAAACGGAGGAAAGCCAAGCCCCGGTCCGCTGAAACGGTGTAAAGCGTGCCGGCCGGTTTTCCATCGGCGGTGATATCGGCCCCCGTTTCTGCGTGACCCACAATGCCGACCTGCGCCAAGCCCTTGCGCAGCGTGGTCTTGTGCTTCATCCGCGCAACGATTTCCTGACCTACAAAGCAGCCTTTCTTGAAGTCGACGCCGTGTAGCGCCTCGAACCCCGCTTCGAGAATATAGGTGTCTTCCGTCAACTCGATACCGGTTTCGGGGATCATGTGTTCTACCCGCAGCGCGTCCCAGTCGGTATCGTCGCCGATATCGGCCGGACCGTAGGCGCGCCAACCCATCGCGGGATGACGCGGGTCGGTATAGGCACCGTCCGGGGCTGGACCGGTCCCGCGCGAGACCACCAGATCAGTCATCTCGATCGTAACCGCAGACCGCAACCGATACATGGACAGCTTTTGTCCCAGGACTTGCATGTGCGAGGTCGCGACGTCGATCAAGAGCCGGTCGTCCTCGTGGATCACGAAGAAATCGGCGACGTATTTACCCTGCGGGGTCAGCAGGGCCGTATAGACGATACTGTCGGTGGAGGACGCTATATCGTTGGTGACAAGCCCCTGAAGAAATGACTGTCGGTCCTCTCCGCCGATAGCAAGGACAGTGCGTTCAGGCATTCTGATCGTTCTCTTCTTGTGAAAATTGCAGCCGATGCAGGTCGGCATAAATACCGCCCCGTGCAAGCAATGTATGATGGTCACCCTGATCCACAACCCGGCCATGATCCATGACCACGATGGAATGCGCGTCACGGATCGTCGAAAGCCTGTGCGCAATTACCAATGTTGTTCGGCCGTGCGATAGCTTTTCCAGGGCTGTCTGCACGATCTTCTCGGATTTGGTATCAAGCGCGCTCGTTGCTTCGTCAAGAAGCAGAATAGGCGTATCGCGGAGAAGCGCCCGCGCGATGGCCACCCTTTGGCGCTGACCGCCGGACAGGTTGGACCCCCGCGGTCCCGCTGGACTATCTATGCCATCGGGCAGCGCCGGCAGGAAGTCTGAGACGTGGGCTGCATCGAGAACGGCATGCAGCCGTTCTTCGGATACGTCGCTGCGGCCGAGCAGAATGTTATCCCGCAGTGTCTCATCAAAGAGGGCCGCATCCTGCGTGACGACGGAAAAGAGGCCTCGCAGATCAGTCAAGTCGTAATCGGTGATCGCATGATCACCGACAACAATGCGACCGCTCTGCGGCTCGATCAATCGGGTCAGGACATTGAAAACCGTGCTTTTGCCTGCGCCGGAAGCACCGACCAGCGCCGTTGTCTTGCCTGCTTCGGCCACGAAGCTGGCGCCGCGCAGGACCGGCAGGTCGCCATACTGAAGCGCCACGTCTTCGAGCGCGATCCTTGGCGATGCCTGCGGCACGGGTTTCGCGGTCGCAGGCGACAGGATCGTGGGTTTCAGGCCGAAGACATATTGCAGTCTTTCGACACTGGCCGCTGCCATCTGCCATTGTCCGCTCATCAATCCCAATTTGCGCAAGGGATCGAATGCCAGCGCCATGGCCGTGAAGAAGGCCATGAATTCACCATTGGTTTTTTCCCCGGCGATGATCTCTGATCCGCCGTAGATCAGAACGCACAGAAAGCCGATCCCGGTCATGATATCGATCAACGAGGGCACGGCTGCCTGTCCCATCGCGGTGCGTACCTCGGCCTGCACGCCCTGCTGGATCAGGGCGTCATATCTGCGCGCCTGATAATCCTCGAGTGCGTTGAGCTTGATCTGATTGACACCGTGAAAGACTTCGTCAAGCCGCGTTGCCACATTGCCTGCCACCTCGCGGGCATTGCGTGCACGGCGTCGGATATAGGCCTGCACCATAAGTGACGGCAGAACCAGCAGCGGGATGCCGACGATCGCAATCAACGTCCAGCGCCAGTCGATCCAGAGCGCGACGGCCATCAGGCCGATCAGCGACACCATATCGCGTGCGACGGCTGTCAGGATCGATGTCCAGACGGAGTTGATCTTGTTCACATCGCCCTGAACGCGTTCGATCAACTGACCGGGCGGATGGATCTGGAAGAAGCCGGAATCGAGAGACATCAGGTGTCGCAAAAGCTGCTTGCGCATCGCAGCAGACGTGTATTGCTGAATTGTCGCTATCAGGATGCGCTGTCCAGCCGATGTCACGGCCCGCACGAGAAAGACCGCCAGGACCGCAAGACCGACGAGGTACAGCGCGTTCCGGTCGCCGGCAGCAAAGACATCATCGAACATCGGCTGCACGAGGCGGCTGATCAGTGCCAGCATGGAGCCCTCGATCATCATCAGAACGATCGCTGCTGCCAGAAGCCACTTGAAGTGCCTCAGATAGTCTCGCCACAGCCATAAAAAGAGCCGCGTCGCGGATTCCTGCCTGGTGGAAACGGGGTCTTGCGGAGGCGGCGCCATGGATAGCCTTTGCCAGAGAAGGTTGCGCTCCCGTCTACTGCCATTTGGGACCCAAGAGCAAGCGAGCCTCGCTTGACCTCGGCAGGACTGAGGCTAAAGTCCGGCCGTCCGAACTGCGAAGGCTTTCCCCATGTCATTGTCCCATGGTCGTCCTTATCTGGCGATCCCCGGCCCCTCCGTCATTCCAGATCGTGTGTTGCAGGCGATGCACCGTCCGTCGCCGAATATCTACGAGGGCGAATTGCACGACCTGACCCATAGCCTGATCCCCGACCTCAAGAAGGTGGCTATGACCAAGGGTGAAGTAGCGATTTATATCGGCAACGGCCATGCCGCCTGGGAGGCCTCGCTGGCCAACGTTCTGTCACGTGGCGATACCGTGCTGGTGCTTGCCACGGGCACATTCTGCAAGGGCTGGGGCGATATGGCCGCCGCGATGGGTGCGCAGGTCAAAACGCTGGACTTCGGAGATCGCGCACCGGTCGATCCCGTCCGCGTAGCTCGGGTTCTGACAGAAGATACGTCGCGCAGCATCAAGGCGATCCTTGCTGTTCACGTCGATACCTCTACCAGTGTGAAGAACGATATGGCTGCACTCCGCCGCGTTCTTGACGAGACGGGACATCCCGCTTTGCTGATGGCCGATTGCATTGCCTCGCTGGGCTGTGACCGTTTTGAAATGGATGCCTGGGGTGTGGATGTCATGGTAGCCGGGTGTCAGAAGGGGCTGATGACACCGGCAGGCCTGAGCTTTGTCTGGTTCAACGACAAGGCCCGTGCGTCACGCGGTGATTGCGTGACATCTTACTGGGATTGGGAGTCGCGCGCTGATCCGGAGATATTCTTTCGCTACTTCAACGGAACGGCCCCGACACACCACCTTTACGGATTGCGCACTGCTCTCGACATGATGTTGGACGAAGGCCTTGATAATATCTTCGACCGGCACCGGAAGCTTGCAGAGATCATCTGGGTTGCGCTGGATCACTGGGCGATAGAGGGGCCGATCCATCTGAATGTGTCGGAAGCCGCCCACCGATCGCACGCGGTCACCTCGGTCGGTGCCGGTCCGGGTAATGGGGTTGCATTGCGCCGCTGGTGCGAAACACGCTGCGGGCTGACACTTGGGATCGGCTTGGGCAGGGAGCCTGCTGACGATTTCTTTCGCATCGGCCACATGGGCCACGTGAGCGGTCACATGATCATGGCAGTGCTGGGGACGATCGATTCAGGTCTGAAGGCGCTGGGCATCCCGCATGGTCACGGCGCGCTGGAGGCCGCATCGCAAGCATTGGCGGATCGGGCCTAGTCGCCTCTGGCGCGGCGTCCGATCCACTTGAAGAATTCGTTCAAGCCGTAGGCACAGGCCGCCACCCAGATATATCCAAGGGCGGCCGCGATCACCCAGAACGACATGAAAAGGAACACCCACAGCGTCGCAAGGAATGCGTTGGTGTAATCTTCAACGGCTTCGACGGGACGGCGATGTGACATGCGGAACTCCTTTCAGACAATAAAGCCTAGCGGGAGCAATCCAAAAATCACCTTAATTTTTTGTGTGCCGCGGCAAGCGCTTCGGGCAATGTCGCGCCAAAGGCGGAAATCTGCTCATCAGGTCCGCAGCTGACACGGATGCAGCGGTTCTGCGGGGCAACGAACGGCATGCGCACAAAGATGCCCCTGGCCACCAGTTCGGACAACACCGCCTGCGCGAATGCACCGTCACCGCCACAATCAATCGTGACGAAGTTGGTGGCCGAGGGCAGGGGTGTCAGCCCGTTGGCCCTTGCGATGTCACCGATGGCCTTGCGCGAGGCGGCGACCATCTTCTGGACGTGTGAGAGCCACTCTGTATCGGACAGCGCGGCCAGCGCCGCCTCCTGCCCGATGCGTGATATACCAAAGTGATTGCGGACCTTGTTGAAGCCTGAAATCACGTCGCGCTGGCCAATCGCGTAGCCGATCCGCGCTCCCGCCAGCCCGTGCGCTTTCGAGAAAGTTCGCATCCGCAAAACATTTGCCGCATCAGTATCGATCTTTGGTGCGGTACCCGCCGGGGCAAGGTCCACGTAAGCCTCATCGAGGACCAACAGACATCCATCGGGCAGGCCGTCGATCATGGCTTGGATCACGTCTGCACCATGCCAGCTGCCCATGGGATTGTCGGGGTTGGCGAAGTAAATCAGCTTGGCGCCGGTCTGCAACGCCTTGGCGCAAACAGCCTGCGGGTCTTCGTGATCGCCGCGATAGGCGACCTTGTGCAAATCTCCGCCGAATCCCGCAACATGGTAATTGAACGTCGGATAGGCCCCGTCCGATGTGACGACTGCATCGCCGGGACCCACGTAAAGCCGCACAATCAGGCCGAGCAATGCGTCGATGCCCTCGCCGATCATGATGTTGTCGGCCGAGACATCATGATGTTGTGCAAGCGCATGGCGCAGTTCGTGGTTTTCAGGGTCTCCGTATTTCCAGATGTCCGCCGCTGCGGCCTGCATCGCGGTGATTGCCTTTGGTGAAGGACCAAAGCCGCTTTCGTTGGCACCAAGGCGGGCGCGGAAAACCTGGCCCATACAGCGTTCCTGGGTTTCGGGCCCGACGAATGGCACCGTAGCAGGCAGTGTCTGGGCGAGGGGGGTCAAGGCGGGCTTTTTCATGCAGCCAGATAAGCCCTGGTGCATCGGCCGCGCAAGACCGCGCTGCACGGTCTTGCGCTGGCTGGCCTAGTTTGTCGCGTCGACACCGCCGATATTGGTGTCGCGAAGAAGATCGATATAGCCGTTATCATCCGTGTTGGTGTTGGCTACATCCTCTTCGGCTTCAAACAAAGAGGTGATCACGAATTGCCCATCAGCATTGAGGATCGCGCGTGGCAGTGGCCCGCGAAGCTCGTTGCTGAGCTTGCTTAGAAAGAAGTTGAGCATCTCTCCGCGGGTCAAACCGTACTCCAGCGACGACGACTCCATCCGACTGGCATATTGCCGGGTCCGCGCCATCAGACGCTCCACAGCGACGGTATCGCCCGCACGCTCCAGAAGTGCCATCTCGGAGATGTTGGAGAGGATTGCCGAGGCGTAGAATGTCAAACGCCGCTGGCTCACCTCGTCGAGCTGCGCAAAGTCTGCGCGGATGATTTGGGCGGGTGGGGCCTCGGTCAGGCCCAACCCTTGCGCTTGCCGCTGGTCCAGTCCGCCAGCATCCACCACAAAAGCGATCGCGGCGATGGTTGATGTCACGGGTCCCACGGTCATCCCTTTCCGATATTATGTACGTATTATTGGGTCGGAACGTCAGGTATCTGGACGGTCAGGCCAACAGTGACCCAGCCTTGCATGCCGCCACGATAATAGCGGATCCGCTCACCCGGATAACCGACGGTCAGAAGGTTTTCGATCGCGCGGTGTGATTGACCACACCACTGCCCGTTGCAGAACACCACGATATCCAGTGCGTTGGAAAAGTCCCACGGTTCGGTCGGATTGGTCCGCTGGCCACCCAGCATGGTCAGGATCGGTGCCATGAACGGGTTGGTCTGCGGGTTCTCGAAAGCTGTGAAGGACAGGTTGATCGACCCCGGAATGGTGCCGCGGCGGTACCATTCTGGCAGACGCGCATCGATGATCGCGCCACGGCCTTCGTTGACGTATTCTTCCATGAACTCGAGCACCTCGAGTTCACCCACCGTGGTGACACCCGGGCCGGCACCCATGGGCTGGATGCAGAATGGCGGACACTCGCGCGAGGTCTTTGCGAAGGTATCGGGAATGCGCGCTTCGGGGTTCTGGTCGCGCTCGATCACGATGAATTCGCGACCGTTATCGAACTCGACAAAGGGCATGTCGGGTGCGATCCAGACGTCCTGCGCCATGGCAGCGGGGGCTGCCAGGCCGATCGCTCCGGCGGCTACGGCCATTCTGCTGCAAATCTTGAACGTCGACGAAATAGAAACAAATGCGGCCTTGAGGTCGCTTGAGAATGACATGGAACTGCCTCCCTGAATGCCGACGTTCGGACAGAATACGTCGGGTGACTGGATGCGACTTTTCACTACTTGAACTTGCTAACAGCTAAAGTTTTTCGCGCATTTGCGGCAACAAGATGACCAAATCGGAGCTTTCGATGCGGTTTCCGCAAGCGGTGTTTTGGACGAAAACCGTAACGCGGACCCGTAGCATTGGGGGCAGGGATGCCGACAATCGTACATATTGTCGGCCGATGTTTCCATAAATGCCCAAAAAGCATGCGAATTGAGTACCTTGTCAGACACGCGTCAATAGGGGCCGCCTGTCTGTCACAGGCTGCTATTCGCGAATGAAAAGCTTACCAAGGGTCAACTTGCGGCGGCCGGAGGCTATCCCAATTCCGCAAGACGCGCGATCGCGGCCTTGATTTGTGCCTCTTCATTTTCGCGCAACCCAAGGTTTTCGCGTACCTCTGCCACAATTTCGTCCGGCGCCGAATCGAGAAACTTGGGGTTGTTCAGGCGCCCGCGAAGCCCGCCCAGTTCCTTGCCGAGCTTTTGCAGCGTCTTTTCGAGGCGGGCAATTTCGGCGGCTACGTCGATCAGGCCCTCCAGCGGAATGCCGAAGGTCCCCCCCTGCATGGGGATGGTCACGCAGCCCTTGGGAAATTCGTCCACCGCCGTCAGGCTTTCGATACGCGCAAGCCGCTGGATCAGGGCGGCGTTGTTGTCCCATGCGGACTGTCCCTTGGCGTCGAGGCCCGTGACCAGCAGCGGCACCTTGGCGCCCGCGGGCACGTGAACCTGTTGACGTGCCGAGCGGGTGTTTTCGATCAGCGCGATGACCCAGTTCATTTCGCGGTCAGCGTCGGCGTCGACCAGATCGGCAGCCCGGTAGGTAGGCCAATCGGCATGGACGAGCATCTTTGCGCGGGCTTCGCCCATGCCCCACAGGTCTTCGGTGATGAACGGCATGATCGGGTGCAGCATGATCAGGCATTGGTCCAGCACCCAACGCAGGGTCTTTTCCGTTTCCGCTTTCGCCGCCGCATCCTCGCCTTGCAGGATCGGTTTTGAGAACTCCAGGTACCAGTCGCAGACCTTGCCCCATGTAAAGGCATACAGCGCGTCGGCCACATCGTTGAAACGGTAGGCCTCCATGCCCGCGTCGACGATTTCGCGTACCTTGCCGGTCTCGCCGATGATCCATT
>JGI12109J20283_10399233_pt1 | contig 48234 bp, 36 predicted proteins | sample ElkSlonscriptome_12_FD_20283 | JGI IMG/M metagenome (IMG submission 20283)
AAGCCTGCCCGGAATACGATGTTTCTTTGAGCATCCTGCGTGCTCATGGCGACACGATCGGATGCATTTTTTATCGTTTTGGTTTGATCAGCAATCCAATCCAACCAGAAGAAATAATAACCTATAACCGGAATTGAATGCAACACATTGCAAAAACTGTTTAAGCTATTGTTTTAAAACATCAATAATGCATCAAGAATAGACCATGGGCAAAAAAATGGCCGGCAAGGGCCGGCCATCGATGCTTTATTGAAGGGTGATATTAATCTTCAGCGATGTGACTGAGCTCATCGATCCGCTCATAGGTGTAGTCCCAACCTGCATCCAGGCTATCGCGGAACATGCTGCGAATTTCGCCAGCCTTTTCCTCGCCGTAGTGCTCGTTGACCATTTCCCAGACACCCGGGTCATCACTATCCCACTCCGAATAGGACTCGAACGGTACTGCGGCGATATAGTCGGCCGCATGCTCATCGCCGCCATATAACTCGTACCAGTATGCACCCTGATCGCCTTCGATGGCTGCGACTGCATCCGACATCTGTTTCACTGCATCATTGAATGCCATCCCATCACTGACGCGGAAGTAATAGACCAGGAATATATTGCCCGTGCCTTCATCCTTGCTGATCTCCGGCATGCTTTCGGCCCAGCGCCAGGAACTTGATTCAATATGCGGCATGATCTGTTCCTGGACAACCGGCCCACAAGCTTCGCCCGCTGGATTGTCCTCATCCATATCACCCCATTTGGACATGCGGAAATTTACGTAGTAGTGGCCCGACTCGCCATCTTGGCGTTCGAACGTGCTCCATTGCGAAGTGCCGTCATTTTCCATCTGACATTCCTTCCAGGCTGCCAGACCGCTGCGAAACTCGCCGCCATGTCCCACTTTGACCTTGATGTCGCCCATTGTGAGCTTCATGGTTTCTTCTTCATGGTCGTCTGCAAGCGCGATAGACGCAGACAGCAACAGCGCCGCCGATGTGGCGGCAGTGAGTAGTTTCTTCTTCATTGATATACCCTCAGTTATACAGTTAGATTTGTTTAGTTTTTTAAAATCCCCAACTTGCTCCGTGAGGTATATCACACTTCTAATGGCGGCTGCAAATACATTGCAGTCGGTCGGTGGCTGATCTAACGGCGATTGTTATCCATGGTTACCGTTGAAATTTGACTTGATACTTAAGAAAATTTTTCCGCGACTTGTATTTTTCTTTAAGTAAAAAGGTGGTTTCGCCGACTAACCACAGTTCCAGTTGCTTGAACAGTCAAAATCAAAATCTAAGGCGTTTCGCCGCTCGGCTTCGCCGGCTGATGAAATAGTTTGTTTGATTTGCTTCAAAGTCAAAAACATTCCGCCGCCCGCTGCGCGGGCTGTTGCGTCCTACTTTTGTGATCAAAAGTAGGCAAAACTCTTTCCGCGACTTCACCGCCCAGCGCGCTGCGCTGGGTGCCCTGCAGTGCTCGATACGGGCGGGGCGAAAAGAACTCGCTTGCGCTCAGACACCTTTTCGCCTCCTTCCGCCCGCCTCTCCGCGCTTCGGCGGCTCACACGCTCACCAAGGTCAAAGTCACAGTCAAAACCAAACCCAAAACCTATCCTCTACCCTGCAAGAACCTAAATGTTCGGTCCACAAGTGCTTCTGGTTCCAAACCAACCCATGAGTCGGGCTTGTAAGCCCTTAAGATTAAGCAATAGCAAGACAGTCTCCGAAAGGCTTAAACAAAGGCACGGGCCGAATTATTGCCCCGATCGAATAGAAAGCACTCCCGGTGGCTGTTATGAAGCGAGTTTTTTGCTTACTTTTTTGGCAAGACACGATTGTGATGACAAGCGGTCAGTCGCATCAGCTCACGCAGCGAGCGGCGAAACTGCCTTTGACTTTTAAACCTATTGTAAGATCCGTTCATTAGCCGGCGCAGCCGTGCGGCGAAATGGTTTAGATTTTCATAAGCCAAACAAAAAATGGCCAGCAGTTGCTGGCCATTTGGCTCGTATGGAGGCTCAAGCTTATTGGCTGTTCGAAGCCAACTGCCCGTGCAGATAGGCAAACATCAGCGCACTGATATACGCCTGCTGCTTCTGATTGGCTGCCCCGCCGTGGCCGCCCTCGATATTCTCGTAGTACAGCACGTCGTGCCCCTGGTCGACCATCCTGGCCACCATCTTGCGCGCGTGGCCGGGGTGAACACGATCGTCCCGCGTCGAAGTCGTAAAGAAGGCCTTCGGATAATCAGCGTCGGCCGACACATTCTGATACGGCGAATAGGCGCTGATGTATTCCCACTGCGCGGGATCATCCGGGTCGCCGTACTCGGCCATCCAACTGGCACCGGCGAGCAGCAGGTGATATCGCTTCATGTCGAGCAGCGGCACCTGACAAACGACGGCGTTATAGAGATCCGGTCGCTGGACCATGACTGCACCGACCAGCAGGCCGCCGTTACTGCCGCCCTGGATACCAAGGTGTTCAGACGAGGTAATACCACGCTCGATCAAGTCTTCCGACACGGCAATCAAGTCATCAAACGCGCGCTGGCGATTTTCTTTCAGCGCGGCCTGGTGCCAGCGCGGGCCGAACTCACCGCCACCACGAATATTGGCCAGCACATAGACCCCACCGCGCTCCAGCCAGGCACTGCCGGTGATGCCTGAATAAAAGGGTCGGCGAGAAACCTCGAAACCGCCATACGCCGAGAGCAGGGTCGGGAACGTGCCGTTGGCTACAAAGCCATCCGGCGTAACGACAAAATACGGGATTTTTTCGCCATCGGCCGAGGCCGCCTCGTATTGCGCGACCTGCATGCCGTCCTTGTTGAACCACGCCGGTTCCGCACGTACCTGTTGATGCGTATCGGCCATGGCGTCGGCTTCGTACAGCGTGCTCGGCGTCAGGAAACCGGTGTAGTTATAGAAGTATCGATCGGAACGATCATCAGCGGTCACAACGCTGATCGTGCCAAGTTCGGGTACATCCAGCGCCTGCTGCTGCCACTCGCCATCCTCATGGGTGAAGCGGACCAGGCGGCTGACCACGTTATCCAGGATATTGACCAGCACCGTTGAATCCGTGGTGCTGACAGCCGTGATCGATGAGCGCGCGCCCGGCTGATAGACGACCGTCAATTCAGGCTCGCCGGCTTCAAAGCTCTCGAATGGACCGGCCACCAGCGCGCCCTGGCTGAAGGTTTGATCACCGACCGTCCAGTCGGATTTCAGATCGACCAGCAGTTGACCGTTCAGCATGCCGACCAGATTGGCGTCTGAAGGTATATCAATCCGACGCACTTCACCGTCAACATAGCGGTAGTAGTGGCGCGAGAAGAAATCGGGCACGCGGATGATCATGTCGTAGTAGTCATCACCGTCCCAGAAGCGGGTCGCCCAACTCGCCACATCCGTTTGTTCACCCTCGTAGACCAGCACCGATTCTTCTTTCGGCGTGCCGCGTTGCCAGATGCGCACCGTGCGCGGATAACCGGAATCGGTTACCTGCTCCGGGCTGAATGCCGGGCCGTAGAACACGCTGTCGCGATCGCGCCAACCGAGGCTGCTCTTGGATTCAGGCAAGACGAAGCCGTCTTCGACAAACTGGCGGGTTTCCAGATCAAACTCACGCCGCACCGCCGCGTCGGCACCGCCAATCGACAGACCAATCAGGCAGCGGTCATAGTCCGGATAGCGACAGCCCGAGCCGGCCCAAACCCAGTTTTCCTCTTCCTGATCGGCCAGCGCATCGATATCCAGGATGGTATCCCAGCCCGGCGATTCGTTTCGATAGCCTTCCAGCGACGTCGTGCGCCAGATGCCGCGCACATGGTCCGCATCACGCCAGAAATTGTAGATTGCCCCACCCATTAGCGACGGGTAGGCGATGCGATCATCCGACGTCAGAATCTCGAGCGCGCGCTCGTGAATCGAGTCGAACGCTGGATGTGCTTCCAGATACTCGAGGGATTGCTGGTTCTGGCCTCGAGCCCAAGCCAGCGCATTTTCACCCTCGACCGATTCCAGCCACAGGTAGGGGTCGTCGTCAGCCATGATGGATGTGGATACAGCAGTCAACAGCAAGAGGCAAACAAAGCGATGTGGCGTTTTCATAATGGTTACTCATATATAGGAATCGTTGGTGGTTATTTTTGACGACCAGGACCTGAAATGTCCTGTGCCATAAGTTGTGGTCGCTGATGACGACTCAGTACAGTCACTTGGGCTTCCTGGCCAGCATCGTCGTTCGGACGGGTGGTGGATGGCCTTCGATGGTCAACGCTTGTTCTTCCGTCAGCGCCTCAGTCAGCGAATGAAACGGCATCCAGCGCGTACTTCGCTGCTCGTCGACTGTGGTCGGCGTCTGGTCAAGCGGTTGGACCTGAACGTAACCGGCCGCTTTCAGCCAGCGGACCAGTCGCGTCACCGTCGGCAAACGATGCACATTGCGCATATTGGCATAGCGATCCGGCGGATCAAGCTCATCGTCATCATCGCCCGGAATCGTCAGCGTCTCCAGCAACAGGCGCCCATCCACTCGGAGATGATCCATGATTGCACGCAGGTGGGCCATCGGATCACGCCGGTGGTACAGCACGCCCATCGAAAACACGCAATCAAAATCAGCCCGCGGCGGGATCTGTTCGAAACGAATCGGCAGCAGCAGGTTGTTGACCGGGCCGGAAAAGTGCCGGATGGCCAGGTACTGTGCAAAAAACAGCAGCGTCGGATCGCAGGCGATGACCTGCTGCGCTCCGCCAGCCAGCATCTGGTAGCCAAAGTAACCGTTGCCGGCGCCAATATCGAGGATTCGCAAATCCGTCAGGTCCATGCTGGATACCAGCCGATTCCACTTCCAGTCAGAGCGCCACTCGGTATCGATTGGAACACCCGCCAGGTTCAGCGGGCCTTTGCGCCAGGGGATGAATTCAGACAATAGCGTATTCAAATCATTCGGACTCGCCAGGCAGTCGCCGGCGACCAACACGCCGTTTTCAATGGACCAGCTCGAATTGACGTCGGGCAGTTGTTCAAGGGCCGCCTGCCAGCGCGGCCAGTCACCATGTCGGCCCGGTGCGGTTGCCGCTTCAATCAATGGCAGCAGGTGATCGACCGTCTCGGGGGCAAGCCGCCCCTCGAGTTCACGCGTCCAATCCAGCATTATTTGATCGCAGTCAGCGCCGCAAAATTGAAGCTCTGAAACCAGGGAACAACTTGACGGAAGCCTGCGTTTTGGAGTCGGTTCCGATGCTCGGTGATGGATTCGGGCACCAGCACGTTTTCGAGCGCCTGGCGTTTGCGCGCAATTTCAAGGTCGGAGTAGCCCTGGGCGCGCTTGAAATCGTGGTGATGGTGATCCAACCACTGCTGATGTTCAGGCTCGAACTGCAGCTTTTCCGCCAGGATCAGAATGCCGTCCGGCAGCAGTCCATCGTAGATACGCTGAATCAGCGCGTCACGTTGTTCTTTTGCGACAAACTGCAGCGTGAAGTACAGCATCACTACCGAGGCCTGCTGGATCTCCTGCGATGAAATATCGGCCTCGATCACGTCGACCGGCACGCGTGAATTATCCGCCGCGACGATCGACCGGCAGCGCTGCACCATGCTGCTGGAGCAATCGACCGCGATGATGCGGACATCATCCAGCGGAATGGCCCGGCGCGCCGCCAGCGTGGCTGCACCCAGCGAACAGCCGAGGTCATACACGTAACTGTCGGGCTGAACGGCATTGCGAACCAGCAATGGCGTGTGCTCCAGCAGCAGACCATAGCCCGGTACCGAGCGTTCAATCATGTCCGGAAATACGCGCACGACCGCTTCGGAAAACTCGAACGGCCCGACCTCGGCATCGGGCGCTCGATAGAATTCATCGCGGGTCCTGCGGGAATCGGTTTCTGAAGCCATCCGATGGGTTACTTCGCAGCCTGTTCAAAACCATCGCGGAACAAATCCTGAACCAGCAGCTGCACCAGTTCCGGTTCGGTCACGCGAAGCACGAACAAGCCCCGGTTGATATCGGACACCAGTAACGTCCCGTTATCGAAAAATGGATACACATTCCAGGCACCGCTGAAGCCAAGCCCATCAGCAGCAGGAAAAGTATCAAAGTAGGCCACTTCAGTCAGATCTGCCTGATCAAGATCGTCCAGGCGCAGAATACGCAGCCCGCGCTTGTAGTTGGCCTGGAACGTATAGTTGCCGATCACGTATTGATTGTGGTCAATCGCCTGGCCTTCGGCAATATAGTCTTCCGGTTCAGGCGCGTCATCCAGCGTCAGAAGATCAAAAACCAGCGTGCGCGTTCCGGTAAAGCCAAGCGAGTTTTCGTCCAGTTCATCATCGGTGACGAAGTAGCGCTGGTCTTCGGTCAGCCAGCCTTGATGGGTATAGCCAGTCTGGTTATAAGTATGGCGGCCCAGCATGACCGGATCGGACTTGTTGCTGACATCCACGACCGTCACCGAATCTTCGTTGCTGGCAAAGCAGATCTCCCGGCCCTGGTAGCGGCTGTCCGGCCCTCGGTAGATCACGCACTGAACATCATGGGTGTAGCCGTCATCACTGAAACAACCGGCAAATACAGGCTTGGTCGGCTGGCGGATATCCACCATGTGCAATCCGCCGGCACAGGTTTCGCCGCCCGTCGCATAAGCAAAACCGGTTTCTTCGTTGATGGAAATGTTGTGCGCTGAATTGAAGTTGGTGTACTGCGCGTCCATCGTGAACGTAACCGGCGGATTCTGAACGTTGCGCAGACGCGTCAGGTCGAAGACCTGGATACCCTGACCGATAATTTGATCCCCAACAACGAAGGCATGATTGCGGTAGGTCTTGATATCGGTCCAGACGCTGGCCGAAACACCCGGCGGCCGCGGCAGGTTGCCGAGGTATACGGGTTGATCAGGATCGGTCACCTCGACAAACGCCACGCCGTTGGATCGGCCCATCAAGGCGAAATATCGGCCCGTGCCTTCGTCCTTCCAGCCCCAGCTATCGGCACCTGAACCGCCATCCAACTCGGGTAGTTCAAGCCACCCGGCCAACTCAACGCCATCGCAGGGGAAAATATCAGACATGCCGTTGACACAGCCCATTGGACCAGGAAATTTATATTCAACCAGTTCCTGACCATGCATATGGTGGGCCAGGCTTTCAAAATCGATATCCGGGTGCAGCTTGCCGAGCTCGGCCGCCCGTTGCGACGTGAAGCAGGCCCAAGCGACCAACGGCAGAAGCAGGATGAACACAAGAACGCTGTTCCTCCATGTCCGGCTTGTCATCATGAAACCTCCTGATATGCAGTGACCCGGTCCTGAGTCATCATAATTTGATCGCTCCGTTCAAGCCAGCCTGCTGATAGCGCATTCATTAAGTTTCAGCTCAGAGTAACCCGCTGTTGATACTCGGGCACCATTGCATTCCAGCCCAATTCATCCTGAATATCCACGCGTAGCTGTTCAGACGCATCGGGCTCGCCGTGAACAATGAAGACCTGTTTTGGTGGCTGGGCTGCGCTCGCCAACCATTGAAGCAATTCGCCACGGTCGGCATGCGCCGACAACATGTCCAGCTGATGAACCTCTGCTCGCACGGGCCAGCGTTGGCCATGGATCTTGATCGATTCAGCACCTTTCAACATCGCCGCTCCGCGCGTGCCACCGGCCTGATAGCCAGTAAATAAAACGGTGTTGTTTGCGTTGCCTACATAGCTTTTCAGATGATGCAACACGCGACCGCCGGTTGCCATGCCCGATCCGGCAATGATAATTTTGGGCGTTGGGTCCTGACACAGCCACTTGGAGCGCTCGACATCGCGCACATATTCAGGCAATTGACAGGCCTGCTGCGCTTCGTGTGGGCTGAGCCGATGATCGTCGGGATGATCTTCAAACACCTGAGTCGCGCTGATGGCCAACGGACTGTCTAGATAGACCGGCACTCGAGCAATTCGCTCAGCCTGCATCAGCCGGTGCAGGTGAAACAACACCGACTGCGTCCGGCCAACCGCAAACGCCGGGATGATGACCGTCCCGTCACGTGCGATAGTACGATTGACGATTTGTTCAAGCACAGGCTCAGGTTCGGCCTCCATACGATCCCGATCGCCATAGGTGGACTCCACAATGACATAGTCCGCTTGCGGTACCGGTGCTGGCGGCACCATCGTGGCACTGCCGCTATGGCCCAGGTCACCGCTGAATACAATGCGCAGCGTTCCAATCCTGAGCTGAACAATTGCCGCACCAAGAATATGCCCAGCCCGGGCCAAGCGGCATTCCAATCCGTCCAGCAACGACAGGTCTTGATCAAACGGAATGGGGGTGAACTGTTCGAGACAACGCTCGGCATCGGCTCGGGTGTAAAGCGGTTTTGCTTTGGCGTGCTTGGAAAAGTGGTGACGATTGGCGAATTCGGCATCCTTTTCCTGAATAAACCCGCTATCCGGCAACAGATAACGACACAAATCGCGGGACGCTGCCGAACTCCAGATCGGTCCGGAAAATCCGTTCCGGGCCAGCAACGGAAGATAGCCACTGTGGTCCAGGTGTGCATGGGTCAGGATGACGCCGTCGATGGTGTTCGGATCGATGGGCAACGCTTGCCAGTTGCGTTTCCGCAGTTGCTTGTAGCCCTGGAACAGACCGCAATCAATCAGCACACGGTGTTGCCCTGTCGTCAACAAGAACTTCGAGCCAGTCACCGTCCCGGTGGCGCCGAGAAACTGCAGTTCAATCGTTGATTCCATCAAGGCGCCTCAAACCCATCCTGAAAGAACGCGCTATCGATTGCGTCTGCTGCCGGTACACCTATCGCTCCATCGGCGTCTACAGCGACCACAAACACCTGCTGGGTAGGTTGAAGCGGGATGCCGGGAGGCAAACTACCGGAAAACTCGACCTGCGGTGCAGGCTGCTGGACAGGAATAGTCCAGGTCTGATCCGCAAGATAGGGCGGCACTCCGAGGCTGATTTCGACCTGAACTATATTGGCGACCGGATCACTGGCCGGCGGCTCTGTGACACTGCCGCGGAAATAGCGGTGATCAGCGGCCTGCCCGGAAATGGACAGTTGATCCCCATCAAGCGCCACATTCAGTTCGACGATATCGGGCCCGAACGGCGTTTGGTACGGACGTCGCGCAGCGCGGGCTGCGTAGATCAGTGCATCCCGGTTGACCGGCCAGATTGTTTGTTCAAAGCTTGAGCAGGACTGCTGAAACGTGGTGCCGACCTCGAACGTATAGGCCGCAACGCCGAATTCACCATAGGCGAAGTCGGTTGTCGTTCCACCGGCCGGACCCAGCAACTGCCATCGCCCGACCGCATAGTCGGTAAAAAAGCCAAACTTGCGGCCAAGAACAGTCAGCTGATCGTGATTCGGCGCATTGTTGTTGTTGGTGCCGCCCAATCCTTCCCACGGCAGTAGCACCAGCTCGCCAAACGAATGGATCGAAATAAACAGGCCTTCGGTATCGTCCGGTGCCGGCGACGTCAGATCCGTGGCCGGACGCTGTGCCGCGAATACCGATGCCAGGTAGCTTTGAATGGATTGGGTTTCGGGTTCCGATGATGCGACGGTACCGCGATAAACCTGAGAGCAGGGGTTGCCTGAGGAACTCTGATTGCCCCACAAAAAGCTGCTGTTCCGGTTCAGGTCGATGCCCGGCCAGGAGGTCGACAGGTTCCCGCCCGGACACGCGGTTTCGTTATTGTTCTTGCGCCAGAACGCCGCGCCGGATTCTACCTGGCGACGTCCGTCGGGATTCAACTGGGCAATGATGTGTATTGCACGATGATCCAGCAACCAGCGAATATCAGGGTCAACGGCCTGTTGCTGCAGCAGGGTTTCGGCAAAGCGTGTAGCGATTTCAGCCGTCGCCAGCTCGCGCGCGTGCTGTGCGGCCATCACGACCAGCGGCGCCTGCGGGTGAGGCGAGGCTTGATTTCGGAGGATCATCACCACGATATCGTCGCCATCCGCGCTGCCTTGCTGTTGTTGCCAGGTCGATCCAATCACCTGGATTTCGGCCAAATCGGGATGGGCAGCGGCCAGGGCTTCCAAGTCATCAATCGTCTGTGTCACGGTTCGATAGCAGCTATATCCCGGAATCGTCCCCGGGTTGCCGCGTAATGCGCGCTCGTAGTCCATTGCAAGCCACTGCGCAAGTGCGGCCTGGCGCTGAACATCAGGCTGTAATTTCCAGCCAGCCTGACGGTATTGATCAACCTGAGGTGGGTAGAGTTCGAATACTGCATACCCCTCGCGCCAGTCCAGTCCACGAAACCCATCCATGCGGCGCAAAGTCTTCAGAGTCTTCAGGTCCGGGTAGGCAATGCGCATGACCTGGATGTCGGCCGGAGTTAACTGATCGTCCGCCATGACGGGGCCTGCCGCGCAACAGGACAGGATCAGAACACAGATGCGGAACGCTTGAAGCATGGATTCACTTGAATTCGCTGGAATAGGGCCGCGCCAGCCTTGCTTGGACTTCAACGGCGGCAGCACTGCATAATACCGGTTTATGTACCCAACAGCCAATGATCCGGAGAGTCCTTCATGACCAAAGCCTACGCCGCCCAATCGTCTGAGTCCAGCATCGAACCCACTTCAATTGTGCGGCGATCAGCTCGACCGGATGATGTCGTGATCGATATCGAGTATTGCGGTATTTGTCATAGCGATCTGCATATGGCACATAACGACTGGGGCATGACGCAGTATCCGCTGGTGCCCGGCCACGAAATCATCGGCACGGTCATCGATGTTGGCACTGACGTTTCTGAATTCAACATTGGTCAACGTGTCGGTGTAGGCTGCCTGGTCGATTCTTGCCGCAGCTGCTCGGCCTGCGGCGAAGGACTGGAACAGTACTGCGAGAAGGGCTGGGTCGGGACCTATAACGGCGTCGATCTGCACGACGGCACGCCGACCTATGGCGGCTATTCCGAACGCATCGTGGTCAGCGACCGATTTGTCCTTTCGATACCGGACGCACTGGACCCGGCCGCTGCCGCACCGTTGCTGTGCGCAGGCATTACGACCTACTCACCGCTAAAGTACTTTGGCCTCAGCAAAGGCCACAAGATCGGCGTAGTCGGCATGGGCGGTCTGGGCCATATGGGCATCAAGTTTGCCAAGGCCTTCGGCGCCGAAGTCACGCTGTTTACGCGCTCAGCCGGCAAGGTCGATGAAGCGCGGCGACATGGCGTGGATCATGTGATCGTATCGACCGATACCGAAGCCATGGATGCGGCCGCGGAATCGCTGGATTTCATCCTCGACACAGCACCCGTCCAGCACGACTTGAACCCGTATCTGCAAACGCTCAGCTATGACGGCACCTATATTCTGGTCGGCCTGATCGAGCCGGTTGAACCGGCGCTGCATTCCGGCGGTCTCGTGTTCAAGCGACGCAAGCTGGTCGGCTCATTGATTGGCGGCCTGCCGGAAACTCAGGAAATGCTGGAGTTCTGCGCAGAACACGACATCGTTTGCGATATCGAAACCATTCCGATACAGGAGGTCAACCAGGCCTGGGAGCGGGTTCAGCAATCCGACGTGCGCTATCGCTTCGTTATTGATATGCAGAGTCTCAACGATTGATCGATCGAGTAAAAGGGGTCGCGGGTTTGAGTGCAATTCCCGTCTGTTGAACAATTCCGTTTGATCGAGGTCCTAATACAGAGGCAAGCAACGACATGGGTTTGTTCTTATGAGTAGTAATTCGATTGGTTTTGCATTCCTGTTGTTATTGAGCACTGCAGCCCTGGCGGATCGACCGGATCAGAACGAAGCATCCTTCACCGGGCATCAGTTTTACAAATGCAATGAACCCTGCGCGATCACCATGTGTGATGAAGATACCTGCAAAGCTTATGGTTTCATTAATGGTCAAGTCCTCGTAATCGGTGAAGTTGAAAACACAAGGACCGATTTAGACAGGATGATCGATCAGTTCTACGCTGAACACGCCAAACCCGTGGATCAGGGTGATGACCCTTGAGTACTCATTGGTCCCTCTCCATCAATTGATACAAGGCCCGCTGCCTTAGTAGAACAGCCGGAACCGATTCGAAGCCAGTTGTTCATTGATATACTGATCCGCTTCTACGAACAGCGGAACAACAGCCGTGTTTTTTCAGGATTTCATTCGCGCCCTGGACGATTATTGGGCCAAACAAGGCTGCGTGCTGACCGCACCGCTGGATATGGAAGTCGGAGCCGGTACCTTTCACCCTGCAACGTTTCTGCGTTCGATCGGGCCCGAGCCCTGGAATTCCGCCTACCTGCAGCCCTGCCGCCGTCCAACCGACGGGCGCTACGGCGAAAACCCGAATCGTCTTCAGCATTACTACCAGTATCAGGTGGTCATGAAGCCCTCACCGCTGAATTTCCAGGATCTGTACCTGGGTTCGCTCGATGCGGTCGGTATCGACCCAACCATTCACGACATCCGCTTTGTCGAAGACAACTGGGAATCACCAACGCTCGGCGCATGGGGGCTCGGCTGGGAAGTGTGGCTGAACGGCATGGAAGTCACGCAGTTCACGTATTTCCAGCAGGCCGGCGGCCTGGAATGCCGACCGGTCATGGGTGAAATCACCTACGGCCTGGAACGCCTGGCCATGTATCTGCAAGGCGTGGAAAGTGTTTATGATCTGGTCTGGACCGATGGGCCGAATGGCAAGATCACCTACGGTGACGTCTTCCATCAGAATGAAGTCGAACAATCGACCTACAATTTCGAGCAGGCCGATACCAGCAGCCTGTTTGAATGGTTTGATCGTTGCGAAGCCCAGGCCAACGGGCTGGTTGCCAATAACCTGCCGCTGCCGGCCTATGACCAGGTGTTGAAAGCCTCGCACACCTTCAACCTGCTCGATGCCCGCCAGGCCATTTCGGTGACCGAACGGCAGCGCTTCATCCTGCGCATTCGTGATCTTGCACGCCAGGTTGCCGAGGCCTATCTGGCACGACGCGAAGCGCTGGGATTTCCCGATGTGAAGCAGGAGGCTGAGGCATGACCCAGACGCTGTTGATTGAGTTGGGATGCGAAGAACTGCCGGCAGGCCAATTGACTTCGCAGGCTCGGCTCCTTCTGGATGGACTGGCCAAGCACTTGGTTGAGGCCCAACTGTGTGCCGAAGATGCGCCGCGTCGCTGGCTGGCCACGCCGCGCCGTCTGGCCATAATGATTGAACAAGTCCAGGCCCGCCAGACGGATCGCATACTGAAGCGCAAGGGGCCTGCGGTACAAGCAGCCTTCGATGACCAAGGCAAACCCACCCGGGCCGCTCACGGTTTTGCGCAAAGCGTCGGGCTTGAAGTCGACCAACTACAGCGGCTCGAGAATGAACAGGGCGAATGGCTGTATGCAGAAGTAACCCAGCCCGGCCAATCCCTCGAGGCACTGTTGCCGGACTGGTTGCAAAGCACCGTCCACGGCATGGTCGGCGCTCGCAGTATGCGCTGGTCTGATCGAAGCGACAAGTTTTTGCGTCCGGTACGCTGGTTACTGGTGATGCATGGTGCGCAATCACTTTCGATTGAGCTGTTTGGTTTATTGGCTGGAAACCTGACCTGGGGCCACCGCATCCATTCACCGGGGCCCCATGCCATTGAGCACGCCGATCACTATGTCAACACGCTGAAACAAGCCTGTGTTCTGGTCGATTTCGACCAGCGGCAGCAGCGCATTGTCGAACAGATTCAACAGATCGAGCACGATCAGCAGCTGCGGGTCGATGCGGTCGCCCCCCAGGAATCGTCCGAAACACCGTTCAGCGATCCGTCCAATCGGGCGCTGCTCGGTGAAGTCTGCGGATTGGTCGAATGGCCGGTTGCCACGCTGGGAACCTTCGACCCGGCGTTTCTCGCAGTCCCGGCCGAAGCGCTGATCAGCGCCATGCGCGAACATCAGAAATGTTTCGCGCTGCATAACCCGGACGGCTCGCTAGCGCCAAAATTCATTACCATCGCCAATCTCGAAAGTCAGCGCGCCGACATCATGGCGCACGGCTACGAGCGAGTGATTCGCCCTCGTCTGGCCGACGCGCAGTTTTTCTACCAACAGGATCTGAAACAACCGCTTTCGGATTTTGCTGATCGGCTCAAAGCCGCTGTGTTCCATCCAAAGCTGGGCAGCATGCTCGACAAGTCACAGCGAATCGCGGCCCTGTCTCACCAGCTGGCCGATGCGCTTGACGCTGATCGCGACAGCGCTGAGCGAGCCGGCGCTTTGGCCAAGCATGACCTGATGAGCCAGATGGTCGCGGAATTCCCGGAACTTCAGGGCACGATGGGCCGCTACTACGCGTTGGCGCAGGGTGAATCGGGCGCAGTTGCAACCGCAATTGAAAGCCACTACCTGCCCCGGTCTGCAGCGGATCAGCTGCCGGAAGACGCGGCCGGTCAGGTTGTTGCACTCGCCGATCGCCTGGATACGCTGATTGGTATCTTTGCGATCGGCCAGAAACCCAAAAGCAGTAAAGACCCGTTTGCACTTCGGCGAGCAGCGCTGGCCGTCGTCAGAATTCTGCATGCTACTCGCTGTAAAACGGCGCTGACTGTTCTGCTCGAACAGGCCGGCTCGAACCTTGCCAAAACCGTTTCAATCAACGATGCACTGTTGGACGAGGTACAGCGCTTTATTCAGGATCGGATGAGCACCTGGATTCAAGCGGAATTCAAGGTCGACATCAACACCATTCGAGCTGTCGAGGCGGGTTCACCGGCCAGCGTGCATGATTTCGTACAGCGCTGCCGGCAGTTGCAGTCTTTTGCGGAGCAGGATGAATCCATGGACAGCCTGGTCGCGGCGAATAAGCGTGCTGCGAATATTTTGCGCCAGGCGGGTGTTGACACGTTAGAAGATGTTGACAGAAATTTACTGGAATTAGACGCAGAAAGTGCACTTTTAAGCGAAATTAGCAATACCAGACCCAAGCTTGATCAATCGCTGGAAACCGGCAATTTCGATGATGCGCTCAGACTGCTGGCACAACTTCGACCCGCACTGGATTCGTTCTTTGACCAGGTTATGGTCATGGATGAACGCGAGCCAGTCCGCTTAAACCGCCTGGCGCTGCTGAGCGAGCTTCGTAGGCTGTTCATTCGGGTTGCCGATATTGCGTTAATGGGGCGTGCATGAAACCGCCGATATTGATCGATGTAGCGCTGATGATTAACGCCAAAGGCCAGATTGATCCTGTGCTGTTACCGGCGCTGGCCAAACTGAATCAGGCGGACCGCCCACTCGTGCTGATTGCCGAGCGTCCCGATGGTTGGAAGCCCACGCGCAGCAGAGTCGACCTGGCCTTGCAACAACAACAAGACCTGGAGGCCACCATCAACCGGGGGGGCGGCATGCTCGATGCGGTGCTCTATCTGGAATTCAGCCTGTTTACCCGCAAACGCCATCGGGTGGCCGCACTGACGGACCTGGCCGATCGTTATGATCGTCCGCTGGATCAGATCCATGCCATCGTACCCGAACAGAGCCGAATGACCGAACTACTGCAGGATACTGACGTACAGGTGTATCCAATTCAAGGTCAGCATGAATTACAGGACCGGATCAGCACAATACTTTCCGGTTAGGATCGTCCGAATCGCTCTATGGAGGGCGGCGGTTATCATCACACGCTCTGACAAGCGACCGGTTATTTATTCAAGCGGATCGCCATTCGTATAGACCTGACTAATGGTCAATATGATGAAGTTTGCAGATGATGTGCAATTTAAACGTCTAAATTGCTGACGTTCAACGCATTGGTCTCTATGAATTCGCGGCGGGGTTCAACCTCGCTACCCATCAAGGTTGAAAAGATTTCATCGGCCTTGACGGCATCTTCAATGGTCACTCTCAACAATCGGCGAGTCTCCGGATTCACCGTGGTGTCCCACAGTTGCTCTGGGTTCATTTCGCCCAGGCCTTTGAAGCGCTGAATGCTGCGCCCTTTTCGACTTTCGTCCATCAACCACTGATAGACCTGCCGGAATCGCTGTACCGGCCGGCCCTGGTTGCCGCGTTCAATTCGAGCGCCCTGATCGAACAAATCGTGAACAACAGCGGCCGTGTGGGCGATGGTGCGATAGTCCTTGCTTTCGAAGAATGTTCGATCCAGCACAGTGTCCTGGCTGATTCCCTGGCTGAGTCGTGTCAGCACTACGCCCCCCTGTTCCAGCGGAACCAGCGACCAGTTCACACCGGCTGCGGAGGCACCTTCAAGACGCTGTTTGAAGCGATCTGACCAGCTTGAAACATCAAACCCCGAATCAAGAGAAAATGGTTCAAAATCAACTATTTGAGAGATAACATCTGTGCCATAACGGCGCTCCAGACGATCCCCTGCCAGCGTTGCTGAATGAAAGTCCGTCAGCATCGTATCCAGCGACTCGCCGGTAATGGGCGGTGCATCTTCTGCTGCGATCAAACGCGCACCATCCAGCGCACGATCCAACAGATAGCGTGTCAGCTCCTGTTCATCTTTCAGATACCACTCCTGCTTACCCTGCTTGATCTTGTACAGCGGTGGCTGCGCGATGTAAATATGACCACGCTCGATCAGTTCAGGCATCTGTCGATAAAAGAACGTCAACAGCAATGTCCGGATATGCGAACCGTCAACGTCGGCATCGGTCATGATGATGATGTGGTGATAGCGAAGCTTGTCCGGACTGAATTCATCTTTGCCGATACCGGTTCCCAGTGCGGTAATCAACGTGCCGACTTCTGCTGAACCGAGCATTTTGTCAAAGCGCGCTTTTTCGACGTTCAGAATTTTTCCTTTCAGTGGCAGAATGGCCTGCGTCTTCCGATTACGGCCCTGTTTTGCCGAGCCGCCGGCTGAATCACCCTCCACAATGAATATTTCTGATAGTGCTGGATCTTTCTCCTGGCAGTCCGCCAACTTACCGGGCAAGCCGGCAATATCCAGGACACCCTTGCGCCGCGTCATGTCGCGCGCTTTACGTGCCGCTTCCCGTGCGCGCGCTGCCTCCACTGCTTTGGATGCAATGGTTTTCGCATCGGTTGGGTTTTCCAGGAGGAAATCGCGCAAACATTCGGACAGTGCGGCTTCGACTGCGGGCTTCACTTCCGATGAAACCAGTTTGTCTTTGGTTTGTGACGAGAATTTGGGGTCTGGCACCTTGACTGAAAGAACCGCCACAAGACCCTCTCGACAGTCGTCGCCTGTTACCTGAATCTTGGCTTTCTTCGCCAGGCCGCTTTCTTCGATGTATTGATTCAACGTTCGAGTCAATCCGGCCCGAAAACCCGCCAAGTGCGTTCCACCGTCCCGCTGAGGAATGGTGTTGGTAAAGCAGAACACGCTTTCCTGATAGGCATCGGTCCACTGCAGCGCAGCTTCGACGGTAATGTCGTTGTTCTCAGCCTGGAAATGCAGTGCATTGGCGTGCAGCGGCGATTTCTTGCCGCTCAAGTGTTCAACGAAGGAACGAATGCCGCCTTCGTACTCGAACAGGTCGTGCTCGTCGGTCCGCTCATCCTTGAGTTCAATCGCAACGCCGGAATTCAAAAAGCTCAGTTCGCGCAAGCGCTTGGCCAGGATATCGTAGTGAAACTCGACATCACTGAAGATGGTTCCAGACGGCTTGAAACGCACCCGGGTTCCCGTTTGATCGCTTTCACCGGTGGCCGCCAGCGGTTCCTCCGGGACGCCCAGCGCGTAACGCTGGTACCAGCGTTTGCCTTGCCTGTGAATGATTAGCTCGAGGTGCTCGGACAGCGCGTTGACGACCGACACACCAACCCCGTGCAGACCGCCCGACACTTTGTACGAGTCATCATCAAACTTGCCGCCGGCATGCAGCACTGTCATGATGACCTCAGCCGCTGATTTGCCCTCTTCAGGGTGCATATCCACCGGCACGCCGCGACCGTTATCGCGAACGCTGACGGCGCCATCGCTGTGCAGGGTCACGACGATACGGTCGCAGTGCCCGGCCAGCGCTTCGTCGATCGCGTTATCCACCACCTCGAAGACCATGTGGTGCAAACCGGTACCGTCATCGGTATCACCGATATACATTCCCGGACGCTTGCGGACCGCGTCCAGGCCCTTCAGGACCTTGATGCTATCGGAAGAGTAATCTTTACTCATGGCTGGTGTTTCCCGGATTCAGACAATCAATCAGCGCCTCGGAATGGGCGCCAGGGCGTAGGCGCTTTTAGGTCATACATGAAGCGCGATTATACCACCACCGCAGCCAGGAGCCGCCTCAGGCGCGCTGCTCAGAGACTCAAGCGCTCGAGATCTTCCCGTGTTCCACGTGGAACACGGTGGCTTCCGAAACGTCCGGCGCTTCCACTGCGGTCACCCAGGCCTGCGTCGGTCGCTGACCAACCCACTCCAGTACAGAACCCAGGTGAAAGCGATCCAGCTCGGATACAGGGTCATCGAGAAGCAGCAGGGGCCGTTGGCCCGATTCCAGCGCCACTTCGAGCTGTGCCAACTGCAGCAACAGCGCCGTCAGCTTCTGTTGGCCACGCGACAGGCGTGGTGCTGCCAGGCGCTCATTCGCACGAAGCTTCAGGTCCGCACGATGCGGGCCATCGCGCGTAAACCCGTGCTCACGGTCTCGGTCGCGGTGCGATTTCCATGCTTCCTGGTATTCCGGGATGGACTCTGCGGAATAGTGCAGCGTGATTGGGCTGAATCGCCACTGCAATTGGTCCTGCAAATGGCTAACCTGATGAGTCAACAACTCGACGTAGTGACATCGCGCCTGATCAACAACCCTGGCTGCGGCGCCCATTGGGGCTTCGATGGCGGCCAGCACCGAGTCGGCAGCCCGGGCCTTCAGGGCGGCGTTTCGTTGCTGGAGTAAACGGTTATATCGACGCCAGCGCTGCAAGTGCCCGGGTTCCACGTGGAACAATCCCCAATCCAGGAACGCGCGCCGGACATTGGGCCCGCCCTCGACGAGTTGGTGATTGCTGGGGTCGGCCAAAACCAATGGCATTGCCTCGGCAAACTCACTGACGCGCTGACAGGCCCGGCCAGATAGTCGGCCACGCCACTCGTCACGGCTTCGCTCCATGCCAAGCGTATTGTCAGGACTGTTCGTGCGGCAAAACACGGTCAATGAATCGGCGCCGTCCTGGATCAGGTGCTTCAGGTTGGCGGTGCGGAAGGAGCGGCCGCGACCCAACAGGTAGACTGCCTCCAGCACGCTGGTTTTTCCAGCACCATTCGCGCCATGCAGCCAGTTGAGTCCGGGCCCGGGCTGAAGCCCCACGTGTTCAAGGTTGCGGAAATAAGTCAGCCGTAGTTCGCTGATGCGCATAGCAGAGCCTTGGCTGACTGAATCAGCGCAGATGTTACAACTTCAATGGCATCACTACTTGGCGCACTTGTTCCGTGTCGACACCGGTAACCAGACAGGAACTATCCGCGCCCTTAAGCGCCAGACGGACCTGTTCGCCATCAATGGACTGCAGTGCATCCAACAGATAGTTGACGTTGAAGCCGACAACAAGGTTGTCGTAGTTATGCTGTGCTTCGATCTCTTCGGTGGCCTCTTCCTGCTGTGGGTTGTGCGCGATGATACGCATACTTCCGTCACCGGATTCCAGGCGAACACCGCGATACTTTTCATTGGCCAGAATAGCCGCCCGCTGCAATGAATGAATAAAATCCTGGCGATTCAGCGTCATCCCCTTGTCCTGGGTCATGGGAATGACGGCTTCATAGTCCGGGAAGCGTCCGTCGATCAGCTTACTGGTCATGATCAGGTTCTTGCGCTGCACGCGCAGATAATTTCTTCCAACCGACAGGCTAACGTCCTCATCGTCGGTCGACAGCATGCGAGACAGCTCGACAACGCCCTTTCGCGGCAGGATCAATGAACGAACCTCACCCTGGACCGGCGCATCGATTTCGGCCAATGCCAGTCGATGACCGTCCGTTGCCACAGCGCGTAGCTGACCTTCTTTGAACTCGAAATACAACCCGTTCAAGTAATGGCGTACATCCTGGTTCGCCATTGCAACGGACGACTTTTCAATCAGCCAGCGCAATCGCTCCTCAGAAACAGAAAACTGTTCTGTTTCTGCTGATGTTTCACTGGACGGGAACTCGGTTGCCGGAAGGGTGGCCAACGTAAACCGACTGCGGCCCGCGTGCAGCGCCAGTTTTTCCCCGTTCAACTGCACGTTGATCTTGGAGCTCTCCGGCAACGCTTTGCAAATATCGACCAGTTTTCGCGCCGGTACGGTAATGGCACCGGTCTGTGCGACTTCGGCGGATGCATGGCCGACCATTTCGACTTCCATGTCCGATCCCGTGATTTTCAGTCGGTTTTCTTCGACATCAAGCAGAAAATTCGCCAGCACCGGAAGAGTTTGGCGACGCTCAACAACGCCTACGACCTGGCTGATGGGCACCAGCAATGCTTCTCGTTGAATGGAAAACTTCATTCTGTCTCCTGTACCGATTCCGAGCTGTACGTTGGTTCGGCTTGTTATAAGGGTTATTTAATAAATAAATACAGTAGTAGTAATAGGTGCTGTTAACAAACGCAAAACCGTTAAAACTCTAATAAATTCAGCAATTTATATAACACCTTGCGAAGGAAAGGCGCGCGATCAAGCTGTGGACAAAAAGTGCATAACCCAAGCAATGAAAACGACACCAAGGTTATCCACAGCTTGCTCAGCGGCTCATCGACAAGCTATCCAGTAGCCCTAAATCGAGAGCTGTCGAAGCAGACGCGCATGATCCTCTTTCAGCTGAGCATCCTCTTTACATAATTCTTCGATTTTACGACAGGCATGGAGCACAGTGGTATGGTCCCGTCCGCCAAATGCGTCACCAATTTCGGGCAATGAGTGCTGCGTGAGCGCCTTGGCCAGATACATTGCCATCTGTCGAGGACGTGCGATCGATCGGGTCCGGCGAGCCGAGAGCAGATCCGCAATACGAAGTTGATAGTAGTTGGCCACGACTTTCTGGATATTTTCCAGCGTGACCTGACGGTCGTGAACAGCCAGCACATCCCGAAGAATTTCCCGGGTGTACTCTTCATCGATGTCACGACCTGAAAAACGGGAGTGGGCAATTAACGAATTCAAAGCACCCTCAAGATCGCGAACGTTGGAGCGCATGTGTCGTGCGATCAGCATGGCGGCAGGCTCGCCCAACTCGAGTCCGGTTTCAGCCGCCTTTTTCATCAGAATTGCGACCCGAGTCTCGAAATCCGGTGGTTCGATCGGCACCGACAGGCCCCAGCCAAACCGCGATCGTAATCGCGCTTCGAGGCCATCGACCTCTTTCGGATAACGATCGCAGGTCAGGATGATTTGCTGGCGCGCTTCAATCAGGGCATTGAAAGTATGAAAAAACTCTTCTTGAGAACGATCCTTGCCAGCAAAAAACTGGATATCGTCAATCAACAGCGCATCGACTGAACGATAGCGTGCCTTGAAGGCATCAATCGAGGCTCGTCGCAGGGCCTGGATCATTTCACTGACAAACTTTTCGGAGTGAAGATAAACCACTTTCATATCCGGCGAATGGTCTGCCAGCGCCTGGCCGGTCGCATGAAGCAAGTGGGTCTTGCCAAGCCCGGTGCCACCGTACAGCAGCAGCGGGTTATAAACCTTGCCCGGGTTCTGGGCTACTTGCTGTGCGGCTGCGAACCCCAGCTCATTGGATTTCCCGAGAACAAAATTATCAAACCGGTAGCGATCATCAAGACCAGAGCTGTACCCGTTGGATAACGACTTTTTCGGTGCTGCAGACAACGCCTTTTCGTTCTGACCCACGACAACCGCAACGTGCTGGCGGTCGTATTGGTAGGTTGAGAAGAAATCACGGATGAGCTCGAGATATTCAGATTCGACCCGCTCACAGACAAAGTCATTGGGCGCCATCAGCCGGATCGATGATGATTGATCACCGGCTTCTGCAATCAGCGGGCGCAGCCAGGTATTCAGCTCCTCCAGCGAAATCTCTCGCTCAAGCCGGTTCAAGCACTTTTTCCAAAGATCCCGAGGGTGCGATGACATATCGATTGAAACCTGGCCTGGTTCCGCAATTTAACCAAAAGCTAATGTACCGTAATTACAACGGCCACATTCACCTGGCCGTGACCGAATTCACCGCTATGCGTTTTCAGTTCGAACGCCGGCAATCAAACACCAGCGCGTGATGCTGCTGCAGGCTTGCGCAGATTGGGCGTTAACACGTATAATGGTCGGTCTTTTGGCCGTTAACCAACCCTGAAGGGAAGGCGGTCTTTGAATCGAATCAGATGGTTACGCTGAATGTTGTGGAAATAAACGCAAATAATTCAGTAGATTCAATCATTTGGGTTAATCTAGGACATTATCATGAAACGTACATTTCAACCCAGTAATCTGAAACGGGCTCGTCGACATGGTTTTCGTGCACGCATGGCAACGCGTTCGGGTCGTGCAATCATCAACGCCCGTCGCGCACGCGGTCGGAAACGACTGTCAGCCTGATTGACTGCAGGCGCTGAATCGGGTTTTGAAACCTTGGCGCCGCGCTCTACATTCAGGCGGGAAAACCGACTGACGGGGAAAAATCGCTTCGGGCCGGTCTTCCGCGCACGACGCGTCCGATCAAACGCATGGTTTTCTGTTCATTATGCGCCCCCGATGTCTGAGGCAGACACAACGCCACGCCTGGGCGTGGTCGTAGCACGCAAAGTGGATCGTTCGGCTGTGGAGCGTAATCGAATTCGTCGACTGATCAGGGAATCCTTTCGAAGACAGCAGTCGGAGTTATTAATTCACGATTATGTCGTGCGGGTACGACCTGAAGCGGCCCGCCAAACCAGTGCTGACCTGCGTGCATCACTGGATGAACTATGGAAACGGTTTAAATCCAAATGAATACACGAACCTTGTTGCTGTTGATGCTGGTATTTCTCGGCTTCATGATGTACGTCGAATGGCAAAGTCAATTCAACAATCAGGTTCCGCAACCGGTTGAACCGTTACCCGACCGCCAGTCAGCGCTGAGTCCGGCCGAACAACCGCAAATGGATGTACCCGACTTGCCTGACCTGGTCGACCCCTCGACCAGCGCTGCACCCGGACCGGGTGCACAACGCACCGAGTTACCCCCAACGCCTGCCATGGTGGCTGGCACGCGAATTGAAGTCATCACCGACCGGTTAGTGGCCTACATCAACCCGGTCGGCGGCGCCCTGGTTGACTTGCGGCTGCGGAAATATCCGGTAAGCGTCGATCAGCCCGATGAACCTTTCCGACTGCTCTCAGCCGACCAGGATGAATGGTTTGTTGCCCAAGCGGGGCTTGTCGATGCCGAAAGCATGGCACCGAACCATACGGATGAGTTCTCGTATGACCGCACGTTCTACGAGCTGGCACCGGGTGCCGAGACGGTTGAAGTGCCGCTGACCTGGCGCGGTCCTGGTGGGTTGGAAGTGGTTCAAACGTGGATCTTCAGGCGCGATACCTATGTGGTTGAACACCGCATCCAGATCAACAACGCTTCAGCCGAAACCTGGCGCGGTAGCCGTTACCTGCAGCTCCAGCGAACGCCCAAGGTATTCGGCGGCGGCATGACGTTTACCAATCCTGAACGCATCAGCTATAACGGTGCAGCCGTTTTTGATCCGATCGAAAAATTTCGGAAGCTGCCGTTTGACAAGTTTGAAGAAGAACCATTCCAGGCCAGCTACGAGGGCGGTTGGGCCGGCATGGTGCAACACTATTTTCTGGCCAGCTGGATTCCGGATTCGAATCAAACACACCGCTATACAACCCGGCAGGTCGATACGGTCGTTCCAAACCGGTTTGCGTTGTCGGCGACCTCTGGACAAGTCCTGGTCGAGCCGGGCAGCAGCCATGAATTCAGCGCCGAGCTTTTTGCAGGGCCAAAACAACAGCGCCGCCTGGATGACGTTGCACCGGGGTTGAGCTTGACCGTTGATTACGGGATGTTCACGATTTTCTCCAAGCCGCTGTTCTGGCTGCTGGATCACATCCACTCCCTGGTTCGCAACTGGGGTGTTGCCATCATTCTGCTGACGCTGCTGATCAAGCTGGCGTTTTACAAACTGACCCAGGCACAGTTCCGCTCGATGGGCAAAATGCGCAAACTGCAACCGCGCATTCAGCAGCTCAAGGAACGCTATGGCGATGACCGTCAGAAATTCGGTCAGGCCATGATGGACATCTATAAAAAAGAAAAGGTCAACCCACTCGGCGGCTGTTTGCCGATTCTGGTTCAGATTCCGATTTTCATTGCGCTGTACTGGGTACTGCTCGAATCCGTTGAATTGCGTCAGGCTGGTTTTCTCTGGGTGCCGGATTTAAGCCGACCGGATCCATATTTCATATTGCCGGTCATCAACGGCGCGTTCATGATCATCACGCAGCGCTTGACGCCGATGATGGGCATGGATCCGATGCAACGCAAAGTCATGCAATGGCTGCCGGTCGTGTTTGCCGTGTTATTTGCATTTTTCCCGGCCGGCCTGGTGTTGTATTGGGCGGCCAACAGCGGTATATCGCTGGCACAGCAATGGATTATTCTGCGCCAACTCGATGCTGAAGAGGCGCGCAAGACCTGAGGCCAGATACAGGCCTGAACCAGCGCCGATGATGGTCAGGCTAACCTGTTATCCAGCAAGCAGGACGCAGCGCCCATGACCATTCAGACCAACGACACCATCTGTGCGATTGCAACGCCTCCCGGTCGGGGTGGTATTGGTGTCATCCGCATTTCCGGCCCTGAAGCTCACGCCATCGCATTGCAATTGACTCATCAGTCACTGCCCGCTCGAACGGCACGATTCATTACGGTGTTTGACGGCCAGGACCAATCGATTGATCATGGGTTGGCCCTGTCGTTCCCTTCACCGCACTCGTTTACGGGTGAAGACGTGGTTGAACTGCAACTGCACGGCTCACCGATTCTGCTTGAGCAAGCGCTACTGGCTGCCGTGCAGGCCGGTGCCCGCCGGGCCGGCCCTGGAGAGTTCAGTCAGCGGGCGTTTTTGAACGACAAGATCGATCTGGCGCAGGCAGAAGCCATTGCGGATTTGATTGCCGCGACCTCAGAGCAAGCAGCCCGCGCAGCCCAACGCAGTCTTCAAGGTGCCTTTTCCGAACGCGTGCACAGTCTGGCTGATGCGATTACCCGCCTGCGCGTGTGGGTTGAAGCGGCCCTTGATTTTCCCGATGAAGATATTGATTTCCTGGCTGATGGCAAAGTGCTGCAATCCGTCGAAGACTTGATCGAACAGACCGAACATTTACTGGAGCAGGCCGAGGCCGGCCGTCTGCTCAATGACGGTATTCGCATTGCGATTATCGGCAAACCCAACGCCGGAAAATCCAGCCTGTTCAACGCGCTAGCCCAACGTGATAGTGCAATTGTCACGGATGTGCCTGGTACCACACGCGATGTACTCCGTGAGACGGTGCACTTTGCTGGTATTCCTGCCGTGTTGGCTGACACGGCCGGCTTGCGCAATACCGACGATGTGGTTGAACTGGAAGGCGTACGCCGTGCGCAGGCAGAACTGAAGTTGGCCGATCTGGTGCTGTGGGTGGTTGATGCGTCCGCAGCCCCGGACGAACAGGAACAGCCACCAGCGGTGTCGGCGCCGGTCATTCGCGTCAATAACAAGCTGGACCAGCTGAATCATCCACTCGATACCGCACCTGATCAGGTCTATGTTTCAGCGATCACTGGCCAGGGACTGGATCAACTCGATGCTGCCATCGTCCGAGTTCTTGGCTTGACCGCAGAATTTCAAGGCGAGTTCTCTGCTCGTGCCCGCCATGTGGAACAGATCAAGACAAGTCTTGATCACTTGACGCAGGGACGAACGCAGCTGGCCGATTTCTCGTCCGGTGAACTGTTGGCCGAGGAACTCTCGCTGGCTGCGACTGCGCTTGGGGAGATTACAGGACAGCTTCACTCCGATGAATTGCTGGGTATGATCTTTTCGAGTTTTTGTATCGGTAAATAACAGGCTGGTCTCGTCGATGGACGCGGTGTTATGCGTTCGCTATGCTGGACCGAGCATTATTTTAGGAGCCAAGATGATGCAGACCGATGTTTACGAAGTAATCGATGCGCTGGATGACGAGCAACAGCGCGCTGATTCCAAACGACTGATTGAACTATTCAAACAATTGAGCGGTGAACCACCAAAGATGTGGTACAGCGGCACGATCGGATTCGGGCGCTATCACTATCGCTATGACAGTGGCAGGGAAGGTGATTTTTTCAGGATCGGTTTTGCGCCGCGCAAGGGCAAGCTGTCAATACATATATTGCCTGACCTGGATCGCTTCGAAGCCACCGTGAAAAAACTTGGTCAATACAAGACTGGTCGTTCCTGCCTGTACGTCAAAAGGCTTGACGATATCGATGTGGAGACCCTTCAACAACTCGCCCGACAGGCCCTGGAAGAAATGAACCGACTGTATCCGCCTGAATCCTAGGGATCCTCTGAATAACGCTGCGCGGTCGCGACGTCACCTGTGCAGGATGCTCAGTCTTGGTTCAAGCGAGTGCCAATCGTTATAACAATCGGTTGTTCCGACGAAGCCAGCACAAACGAGCCGGAGATCCTGCAAAGGCCCGTGCCGACAGGCTTTCGCTGGAAAAGCCGCCTCTCGCGCGTTGCGTCATTCGGCCGTAACTACGGCTACTGTCACTCGCGCCGCAGCACACGATCAGCACCTTTTCTGACTGAAACGCGCTACGCGCAGCGATATTCAGAGGTTCCTTAGCGCTTGAAGGATCGATCGAGTTGACTATACTCAGGACTGGATCACCGGCATCGAGCAAGGCCGTTCACTATGCATACCATTCAACAAATTCTTGAAACCAAGGGCCAGGCCATTCACTCGGTTACACCGGATTCGATCGTGTTGGACGCGATACGAAGCATGGCAGAACTCGGAATCGGTGCCCTGCTGGTCATCAAGGATGGCGAGCCGGTTGGCATGATGTCGGAACGCGACTATGCACGCAAGGTGATACTGGAGGGCCGCCAATCCAGAGAAACGCGGGTTGAAGACATCATGTCCTCTCCGCTGATCACAATAGACCAAAGCGCCAAAGCGCGCGAAGGCCTTGCGCTGATGACCGAAAAACGCATCCGCCACCTGCCGGTCATGCAAGGCGAACGCCTGGTCGGTGTCGTTTCGATCGGTGATCTGGTACATACCGTCATTCAGGATCAGAAGCACTTGATCGAACAGCTTGAACGCTACGTATCCGGATGAGCGGGCTTGAGCAAAAGTAGCATTCATGCGCACTGAGGCTACTGCCGCATTAGCCCAGCAGCTCGGCCTGAACAAAGACAAAATCAGGTGCACAACACTTTCCGGTGGTTCGATTGCGCGTGCCTACAAGCTGTCCGATGGCACGCGTCGGCTGTTTATCAAATGCATGAACGCAAGCGAAGCGGAAATACTTCGCTGCGAGCAGCGCGGGCTTCAACAACTGGCCGAAACCAGGACCATTCGAGTTCCGGCGATCATCGGTTCTGGACAAATCGAAGAATTCAGCTGGCTGGCGCTTTCCTGGCACAGCTTCAGGCCCATGGAAATAGCGGGGTTTCGTGAACTCGGACAACAACTGGCACAATTGCATGGCTTGCTCGGCTGTCAATTTGGCCTGGAGGAAAACAACTTCATTGGCCGAACGCGGCAAATCAATCAACAGACTTCAGATTGGACGACTTTTTTCTTTCAGCATCGCCTCGGCGTTCAGCTGGATCTGATGGATCGAAACCATCCGGGCCATGAGTGGCGATTACAACTGGAGAATCTGCATGAGCGCTGGCAACAGCAATTTGCTGACTATCGACCGGAAGCCTCGCTGCTGCACGGTGATCTCTGGATCGGTAACGTGGGGCTGGCATCGGACGACCAGCCAATGGTCTTCGACCCCGCCGTGCACTACGGCGATCGAGAATGCGATCTGGCCATGACTGACCTGTTCGGAGGGTTCGATGATACATTTTATGCACACTATCAAGAGGCCTGGCCTTTATCTCCGGGCTGGCCGGAACGCCGCCGTTTCTACCAGCTCTATCACCTGTTGAACCATGCAAACTTGTTTGGCGGTCACTATGTCCAGGCCTGCAAACAGCGGATTCGCGAATTGGGATTGCAGATCTAGCTTGCCATTGTGGGGACTCGCAGCATCTGCGATAATCGAAGTTGGTTTTTTCCGGTGTGTCGATATGAAATCCGTCTGCTCGTTGCTTGTTTTGATGCTGTTGGCCGGTTGTGCCTCAACGCCATTTACCGTCAGTAGTGATTATGATCGGGCTATTGATTATTCAGGCTATGAAACGTATGCCTGGACCAGCGAAAACCCGATGGTGATTCCTGAAGGCAGCACCAATCGTCCCAGCCCGCTGGCGGAGCGCCGGTTGATGGATGGTATTGAGCGTGAATTGGATATGCGTGGCTTTCAGCGTGTCGCTGATGCCAGCCAGGCGGATTTTGTGGTTGGCTTCTCGGTCGGCATCCGGGATCGAATCGACGTCAAATCCTACCCAACGCCGATCGGCTTCAACACCTGGAATTATCCGTATGGATGGAACTATGGCTATGCCTGGAGATCTTCTGGCATGGTCTACGGTCAGGAAACACGGACCACACAGTACACCGAAGGTACGCTGGCGATCGATATCTTCGATGTAGACAACAAACGACCGGTCTGGCACGGTCAGGCCCAGGGTGTCATGCGAGATCGCAGCCCACAGGAACAGCGGAATATCGAGACTCAGGCAATTCAGGAAATTCTCGCTTCTTTCCCGCCGCTATAGTTGCTTCCAGACATCAGCCCGGGCGCTGTCCTGGCTGATCGATACAGGGGTTTGTCAAGCAGCCTCTGAATATTTGTGGGCGGGTCCGACTACCCGTCTGCAGAACGATTTGATTGAAACGTGCATCGCACCGGGTGGTTCAGCGGTTGCTTGTATTCAACGATTCGAATCCGGACTTGAACACCCCGTCCAGACGCTGAAAAAAATACTGGTCAAACAGGTTTTCGACCAGCACATCGTAACCATCGGAACTCAAATGAAAACAATCGTCATTGGGCACGATACGCGAGCGCAAGGCCTCGATCGGTGACGGGCGGTTCAAATCCCCCGGTGGCGGAAGGTCGCCCGGTAAGATGTTTTCACTTGGAAAACCGAACACAAACTGCATCAAGCCCGCATGATCGACAAAATGGATGCGAGGATCATCCGCTAGCTGGGCATAGACCCCAATAAACTGATTGGCGGCGGTATTGATTTGCAGTGGCGTAGGATTGCCCAGATCATCATGCAGCGGCTGGCAGAACAACAGTCCGGTCAAGCCGCCCAGCGTGTCGACAAAATTGGGATAGTCATAAAAGCTGAGGATGATTTCGATGTCGGGTCGCTGGTCCAGGATAAATTCGGTAATGATGATCAGGTCATCCAGAATTGCATTTTGGAGATCCAGGACTGCTGCCTGTGACAGGTTGACGTTCCACGCATCAAGAAAATCGTTTCCGCCGAGGGTGACCTGTACGGTGTCGATGCCCGGTTGTGCGGCCAGCGCATCGGCAATACGCTGTAAGAAAATCGGACTGGCCCATTCGGCTGCTGTCGTTCCGCTTTCGGTCGTGGTGGCGCCATCCACTTGAAATTGACCGAGCCCGTTGGCCGTGAAAATGCGCTGATGCGACCCATCCAGCCATTGCTCTTCGGCCCAGCTGTCTCCAACCAGAAGAATGCGCGGGCTTTGAGCCTGAGCAGCCAGTGGCAGCAACAGCAAAACAAGCAATATCGATCGAGCGCGCGACAGCGCTTTGTAAAGCAGCATCCGTAATCATCCGGGCTTCAACATGGCCCAGACTAGAGCTTTATTCACTGGGTTGCAACCAGGGTTTTGACTATCATATGCAGCCCCCTAATTTTTTGGAGATCAGTGGCATGACACAGGAAATCTTGAAAGCGCTGATGCTTGGCGTAGCGTTGCTGCCGGCGTACGATGCACAAGCCGATACTGACGAGCGCCGACCGCAGGGTCTGGAAGTTACGCTGACCGCCATGGATAACGGCACCGCTCCATGTCGTATCGGGCGCCGGGCCCGGTATGATCAATCCAACGGCCCGCTATACTTCATTCGCGGTGAAGGGGAGTATTCGACGCTGGATGGGCAGTTCACAAACATGCCGCTTCAGATTCAATACCGAGCCGTTGATGGTATTGTTGAAGATAGCGGCGTGACGATGCCGGAGCTTCCAGCGCCCTGCAACCAGTTGACGATCGAATGGCGAATCGAGCAATGCGAAAACCAGGACCGTGAGTTGGTTCAGTGTCCAAACATCGAACTACTCGGCGAGTCGGCATTTCGCGAGGTAAACGTGCTGTTTGCCTATTGATGGGCAATAGCCGGGTTTGGCCACGACCTTGCAGTTCACAGGCTGGCTTGAGGACACAAAGACCCCATGATTATCTTTAAGGAATTTCAGATCGAGGCAGCGCACCGGTTGCCGAACCTGCCCTCCGAACATAAATGCAGTCGTCTGCATGGCCACTCGTTCAGAATCGAGGTCCATGTTTCCGGCGAACCTGGCGAGCAAAGTGGCTGGGTCATGGACTTCGCCGACATCAAGCGCGCGTTCCAGCCGCTATTCGATCAACTCGACCATCGCTACCTGAACGATATCGATGGTCTCGAAAACCCGACCAGCGAGAATCTTGCGATCTGGATCTGGAATCGACTCGTCAAACCACTGCCTGGACTCTCCAAAGTAGTTGTCCGCGAAACTTGTACCAGTGGCTGCGAATATCGGGGTCCGGATCGACCCGCAGTCTAACGGATTACTAACGTTATGGCAGCAAATGAAGGGCCAGTGGATGCGCTACCGATTCATCAACTGAAACCATACCTGGTTTCGGCCAACGTGCGCGGCCCACTCAGCACAAATCACTACTGTAGGACGGCCGGAATGGGCCATGCCGGTGATCTGGTCATTGGGCAAGTGTTGCCGGAACCTGGGCAGACGCTCGTGATTCTCGACCAATTGGGCAACGCGCATGAAGTGACAGCACCGCAACGCGTGATTGCGGTGCTTGGACCTCGAGATTCATCAACTCATGTGTGTGCGACCATTCCCGATGGTGGGTTGTTCATTACGCAAGGGCTTGACGCGCACTGGGTTGCTGGTGAGAGTGGCATCGTCGGTGTCCTTGAGCGTGAAGCGTCAAGCCAAACCGTCCACAACGCCGAGTGCTCGGCTCGATTTCGGTGCGAGGGCCTGATTGTTGACGCCCGGTTCAAGCCGATCAATATCCAGTCCTTTGCAGTCCGACCTGGTGATCAGCCAGTCTCAACTCCGATCGTGTTGATTGGTGCAACGTCAACTGAATCCGGAAAAACAGTGTTGGCCGGGAAGCTGATTGAACGGTTCAGCACTGCAGGCTTGCGCGTGGGTGCATTGAAAGCGACCGGCACAGGCGGAATCCTGGACTCGATGCACCATCGTCAATCCGGTGCCGCAGTAACCCTCGATAATGTCGATGCAGGATTGATTACGACTGGCGGTGATCCAGAACAAGTTCGTCGACAGATCCCCAGCATCTTTCGCCAGTTGGATCAGGAGGGCGTTGATCTGATCGTGGCCGAGTTGGGTGGGGACGTGGTGTCGGCCAATAACCCGGTGATCTTTCGAATCGATGAATTGATCAATCAAACTCTGGCGATGATCGTCATTTCAAATGATGCGCTCGCGGCGGCAGGTATGGTTGCAGTCAATCAGCGGCAGTTCAGATTTCCTCCGGAAAAAATCATGCACATGACTTCACCCTTCAGGAATCATGCCGGCATGCGACGAAGAATGGCTTCGGTGGGTATCCACCAGTGCTTCGATCCGAATAGCCGGGAAGATCTTGATGCTATTGCAGGTGAGTTGGTGCATAACATCCCGGGGGGTGGTCACAATCACTTGCTCCAGTCTTCAAATGAAGGTACCTGATCGAACAGATTATCGTCTGAAGCATAGTCGGCATAGCCACGCCTGAATTTGATTCAAAACACGGTCAGCGAGGATTGAGGCTGCGCTATCCGCTTTTGCTGTTGTTATTGAAGCATGAAGACCAGCCAGCTCAAGCCGACCAGCGCCAGCACCAGCAACACCAGCGCTAGCGGCTTGATCTGTCTCGGGCTGTAGCGCTTGACGATCACGATGGATATGAACAGGCTGACGATTGCACCCAGCAGCGCGTACCAGAATACCATTGCGCCACCGGCCAGGCCGGCATCGGCAGGCACTAACCACAGGCCACCAATCCAGCCGCCGGCGATGAAGCCGATCGGCAGGCTGGCCAGTAATAGCACACCGGCCCACAACCGGGAAGGCTCGATCAATGCAACTCCTCTAGTACGAGCCTTTCCACTATAGCAAAGCATCACATCATGCCGAGATAACCATTGACAAATTTGCACAAATATGCAAATATAAGCTATGGAAAGGATTCAACATCAAGCATTGGCTGATTTGCTCAAGGCACTGGGCGAGTTCAACCGCTTGTCGCTGGTATACGAGCTGTGTCAGTGCGACAAGCCACGCAACGCCATGTGCCTATGCGAATGCTGCAGCGTGGATGCCTCGGTCGCCTCGCGACACCTGAAAATACTGGCCGAGCAGGGTGTGGTTCAGATCAAGAAAAAGGGACGCGAGCGGATCTATTCACTCAACCGCTCTGAAGTCGCGAATCAACTCCGCAGCCTGGCCGACCAGATCGAAGGTTGCTCACCGGCGGTTTCAACTACAACCAACCACAGACCAAGGAAAGCGATATGACCGACAAGAAATGCAATTGCCCGTGCACCGACAAGAAATGCTGTCAGGAAAAATCCTGCGAGTGCTGCAAGAAGCACTGCTGCTGTTAACCCATCCTGAAAAAAGGCTCAAGCAACCTGTGCTTGAGCCTGTTGATCATGCCAGTCTGGATTTTCAACACTTGATTCGCACAAAGGCCTCGTCAAACCCACCGCGCCCATCGCTGATCCGATAGCGGATGGTGATGGTCACACCGCTCCAGTTGTTGGGTTCGAAGCGGATCTGATTGTTTTCGGTAATCGTGATGCTGGCCACATCGCTGTCGGGCAGCGAGAACAGCTCGGTGATGACCAGTGGATCACCATCCGGATCAGAGTCATTGGCCAAGACATCAATAATTGCGATGTCGGTCAGGTTCGTTAGAATCGAATCGTCGACGGCTGTGGGTGGATTGTTCGGTTGCGTCACGTTCACGGTGATTTGACCGGTCACCTCGGCCCCGCCGGCATCCTGAATGGTATAGCTAAACGTATCGACCCCGATAAACCCGGCGCTAGGTTCATAGCGAACCTGATCGCCAGACAGGCTGGTGGTACCGCCGGCAGCAGAGCCGACTGAAATCAGGCTCAACTCATCGCCGTTTGGATCCGAGTCATTGGCCAGTACGTCGATCAGCACTACAACGCCGGTTTCTGTACTGACGGCGTCGTCATTAGCGATCGGTGCATCGTTGGAAACGGTCACCGTGACCGTGGCGGTAGCCTCTTCGGTGCCGTCGGACACAATATAGGTAAAGATGTCTTCACCCTGGAACCCTGGAGCCGGGGTGTAGGTCAGAAAATCACCGTTGTTGACGACACTACCCGACATCGGCTGGCCAACGCTGGTAATGATCAGTGCGTCGCCATCCGGGTCAGTATCGTTGTCAAGCACATTGATGAATACGCCACTGCCGTTACGCATGGCCTGAGCAGAATCATCTTCAGCTTGCGGTGCGCTGTTCAGGAATTCGCGCTCGCCCAGCGTCACGGACGTGTTGGTGCGCTCGAATTTATAGGTATCGACGGTCCGCTTGTGCTGAGCCGGATTGCGCAGCGCGCGCAGTACCCAGGCTGGCACTTCGGCCACCGGCTCTTCTTGCACGGTGACCGCTTCGGCCATGACCTCGCGTTCCACCTGAATGGTTTCTTCGTTTTCAACCACGCGTACAAACTGTACGTCGACGCGACGATTGAGCTTGCGGTTGGCTTCAGACGTATTAGGCATGCGCGGCGTGGATTCACCCCGGCCTTCGGTCACGATGGCATCTGAATCAATACCCAATGCAACCAGCTGGTCGCGAACAGACTGAGCGCGACGCTCGGACAACTGTTGATTGTAGCGGTCGGTGCCGAGATCACAGGTATGACCTACGACGCTGATTCGTCCGACGATATCACCGCGCGCGATCAGCTCGGCAATCTCGCGAATACTGTCCAGCGCATCGGGGTTGACCTCTGCGCTATCGAGTGCGAAAAAGGCATCGGATTCCATGTCGACGTTGCTACGCACGATCCGCGTTTCATCGACCATGCGCGTTTCAGTCGTAACCGGCGCGGCTGGTTGGGTCGATACGGAACGCGATTGGATCGTGGCTCTTGGGCGATAGCTTTGGCCAAAAGCATAGCGCCAGATCAGCGTGGCGCGGGTATCCCAGTCATCAAATTCGAAGTCACCGGATTTCTCGAAATGCTCGACCTGCAATGCCAGGCTATGTCCCGTGCCGGTAAAAAATTTCTCTGCAGTGCCGGACACGGTAATCTGCTTGGAATCGAAATCACCCCACTCATAATCCAGACCTGCCTGGACACGCAGGTTGGCATGGTTGATATATCGACCGACGCGTGCACCAACGCCGTAGTCATAGGCCTGCTCGAAGGTTTCGGTCAGGATGGTCGTGGTCTGGAGCTGGCGGAACGGGCGTCCGGCATCATCGTTGCCAAACAGGAATTCTTCGAATACATCGGTGACGTCACTGACCAGCCGTTCATCGGTCAGGCCGAATGACAATTGGGCCGACCAGAAGATATCTTGTTTCTCATAGCCGGCACCCAAGCTCAGCTTGCGGTCATCCCAGCGGTTCTGATCGGCGGCCAGGTACACCTTGTAGATGCCCGGTAAACTATCCTCTTGAGTCAAGTCGCCTTCGCCGGGCATCCAGTGGTAGTTGATCTTGACGCCGCCGGCGCTGTCTTCAAACCAGCCTTCGGCTAACCAGGCATCGCGTTCACCCATGCTGAGGACGCCGAGCAGTTCGGCGACCAAATCGCCTTCGGTTGACAGGCCAACGCCAATTCGCCAGTCATCGCCAACATAATTCAGGTGGGCGCTATCGCCACCGCCGGACAGGCTCATTGTGTCGGACGCAAAGGCTGAAATGGCGAAGCAGGCTGAAATGAACAGAACTGAAATATGCTGCAGTGACAGCCGAGCCCGAACGGCCCCGGGCTGGACACGCGACGTGGTTCGTACGAGCGGCGAAATGAATGATTCCCCAGTCATGTTTGACTCCCAAGCAATTGATAGTGCAAATGATACGCTACCTACTGGTTATAAGGCTAGGCCCTGTTTGCTGTTTTGCACTGCAGTGGTGATCACCGTACTCAGCCTAGTTGAATTGATGACGGCCGGAAATGGGGTGGTTTGTGCCATCGATGCTGTTACGATCACGTCATAGTCGCCTTGATTGTCTCAACTTGAACTGGATGTAGAACACTTAACGATGTTTCGCCTGACCGGATTATTGCTGCTCGTTGCCGTCACCGTGTCCTGTACCGCAGAACCCGAGGTCGAACTGGAATCTCGTTCCGAAACGCTGAAGGTGTATACCTTCAAACGCCCTTCGAACGACGGTATCGGCAAGGTCTACATGGGGCGCGAGATTTCACGCGTTATGGGGCACTTGGCGGCTGGCTGGTTGGAGCGACCAACCCGCGAACGAGAAGAGCGCACCGATCTGCTGATCAACAGCTTACCGCTAGAGCCCGACAGTGTGATTGCCGACATCGGCGCGGGCACCGGCTATTTCACGTTTCCGATGGCCGAACGCGTGCCAGAAGGCAAAGTGCTGGCCGTCGATATCCAGCAGGAAATGCTGGATATTATCGAGTCACGCACGAACAACGACGGGCCAGGTGATATCGAAACGGTTCTTGGTGATATCGACGACCCAAACCTGCCGGCCAACGCGGTCGATCTGATCCTGATGGTTGATGCCTATCACGAATTCTCGCACCCTCATGAAATGGGAAAGGCCATGGTCGAGGCACTCAAGCCGGGCGGTGTCATCGTGTTGATCGAATACCGCGCCGAAGACCCGTTTGTGCCGATCAAAACCCTGCACAAGATGAGCGAAGATCAGGCGATTGCCGAGATGGAAGCCATCGGCCTGGTCCATCAGCGCACAGAGGACTTCCTGCCGCAGCAGCATTTCATGGTGTTTGAAAAGCCCGTCGCAGACCAGTAAACCACCCAGTCATGATTCCGGCTGCTCCGAAGCAGCAGATGCTGACTCAATGATTGTCGGGCCGGCGCGATCGTCCGGCCTGAATCTTGAGTTACGGCCCTTCAAAGCCATCGGCAAACAGTACGCCGCTGGAGCCTTGCAGCGTCACTATCTTGGTGCCTTCCGGATCGTTCGACGGCAGCTGCAGTCGCGCGGTTTTGATGCCGGCGGTGGTCGGTGCAAAGCGCAGATCGATAGAACAGCTGGTCGCCGGCGCGAGCGTCAGACCGCTGCAAGGATCGGCAACGACATTGAAATTCGCTGCATCGACTCCAGCCAGCTTGGCACTACCAATGACCAGCGCGATCTCACCGGTGTTGGTCACCACAAGCGACTGGCTGCCCGAAGTACCGCCCGGCTCGACATCGCCAAATCCCAATGCTTCGGATGACAAGCTCAGCGCCGGCGGTGCCAGCTCGGGCACGAACTCGATCGCGCCGATGTCGCAATCGGCCAAGCCGTCATTGTTGCCGTCGACCGGGCGCGGCGTGCCGACGGCGTCGGTCGGCGGGCAGTTCAGGCCGAGCATGGCATCCACGGCCGGGCTGTCTTCGCGCGGCGCGACAAACGGCAGCGGCAGGTCGGATACGCGCAAGGGCTGCAGGCGCGTCTGCGCATCGTCGATCAGGACATCCGAAGGGTTGGGGCTGAACCCGCAGCCGGTCAGGTCGCCGAACAGGTTGTCGCCGCCGGAGGTGAGCGTGCCCGGTGCTTCAATGGCGCAGTTGATCGGCACATCGAGCAACCCGGCGGGTCGGTAGTTGTCGGCCAGCACCGAGCCGGTGATGCTGACCTCGGCACCGTTTCGGACCGTCAAGGCACCCCCGCTGACGCCGCTGGCACCGCCGGTGTCACCCACGTTGCCGGTGATGGTGACGTGGTTCAGGACGTAGACGTCTCCGCCCAGATACAGCCCACCCCCCTGGTTGCCGGTGATCGTGACGTTCTCAAACACGCCGTGGCTGGCGGCCTGGGCCCAGATTCCGCCGCCGCTGACCGCGCGGTTGCCGTCGATCAGGACGTCGCGCAGGTCGATCCGATTGTTGGCGATGATCGCACCGCCGACAAACCCGTCGGCGACCCCGCCCGTCACCCGGGCGCGGCGCATGACCAGGTCGCCGGGCCAGGCCCGGATACGACCGCGCGCAATCGTCAGGTCCTCGATGCGCAGCAGCACATTGCTGTCAGCGACATTCAGCGATGTCGTGCCGTCGGAGCCGTCGACAATGCTCCGGGCGGCGCCATTGCCCACCAGCACCAGGTCGTCTGTGATATCCAGCCGGCCTTCGGTGAGCGTATACACGCCGGTGCCGAGCGCCACCGTGCGCAAGCCGGGCTGGGCGTTGGCTTCCTCGATGGCGGCGCGCAGCGTGCACACGCCGTCTTCGCTGGCGCACGCGCCGTCGCCCGGGTTGATATCCGGCTTGTCCAGGAACGCGGCTTCACCGTATGCGTCCACGTACAGATCCGCGGGCGGGGCCACCGAGATGACATGGGTCAGTTCGTTATCGGGATCGACGTCGGTCTGATCCAGGCTTGCGCTCGCGGCAAACGCCAGCAAGGTGCCCGGGGCGACCGAGCCATCGACCTGCGCCGTGATATCGGCACCGCTTGAAGCATCCGGCGCCAGGCTGCCGATGCTGCAGATCACGATGCGCTCATCGCGCAAACAGCCGCTCCCCGAAACGGTGATCGAGCCCGGAGCCAGGCCGTCGGGTAGTTCAACGACCAGCTCGACGCCGGTCGCCGTATCCGGCGGACCGGAATCCGGCAGATCATTCAGCACGCTGAACGCCACGTTGACCAACTGATTCGGCAGGGCGCGTTCCGAGGACGGCTCGGCCGACAACACCAGATCCAGCCCGTCGATGGCCGTGATCGGAAGGCTGTTGCAGCCGATGAGCGAATGGGCGGTCGGCACCTCGCTGCCGTCCTCCCCGGTGACGCGGTCGGTGAGGCAGAACTCGGCCGTGTAGGTGCCCGCCGAACTGTAGATGTGCTCGGCAGTGATGGTGCCCGGACCGTTGCCGCTCTGGCCGACTTCCGGTCCGCCGCCGTCGACGCCGGTTTCGAATTCCACCGTGCCATCGCCCCAGTCGACCACCAGCAGATGTTGCTCGTTCGGATCGGGGTCGAGGAAATCCGTCGAGAGTCGGTAGCGAAAGCCGACGCCCGCAGTGTCGGAATCCGGCAGCTGCACTTCGGCCGGATCGTTGATTTCGGCCACCGTGAGCGACACCACTTCGGGCGCTGAGGTCGCGTTGCCGTCACTGGCGGTAAACGAGAAGGCATCGCTGCCGTAGAAATCCGGATCAGGGGTGTAGGTCGCCTGGTTACCGACAATCTGCACGGAGCCGAAACCGGGTGCATCGGCCACGGCAAAGCTCAGCGAATCCAACGGGTCGGGGTCACTGCCGTCGAGCGTGATCGCGGTGGATGTGTCCTCGTCCACTACAACGGCAATGCCCGGCGTGGCAAACGGCGGGCGGAAGTTGCGCACAACGCCGATTTCAACATCGGCGGACGGGCTGCGGATCGGCCGACCGGTGGCCGGGTCGCGCACACCGTCACTGACGCTGAAGCTGAAGCTATCGATACAGTCGTCGGGGTTATCGCAGGCAAACGGGTTGCGCGATTGATACTCCAGGTCGGCGTAGTCCGGCCCGATCTCGACAAACGGGGTCAGCAGCGAAATGTGCAGCAGGTTGGTGTCCGGGTCAATGATGTAGAACCGGCTGGAATTGACCGCGATGTTTTCCGGGTTGCCGAAGTCGCCGAGCACGAAGCAGCTGCCGTCGCAGGTCGATTCCGCCTGGCCGGCAAAGAACCCGTCGATCGAGAAGCGCTGTACACGCGCGTTGCCGGTATCGGCCACGTAGACGGTGTTGTCCGGGGCCACGTCCACGGCCGGCGTACCGCTGAATTGCCCGGGACAACGTCCCGCGATGGCCTGGTCGACGCTGCTACCACCACAGGTGATGCGCTCATCGTTGTTGAACGTGTCGTCCACCGCACAGGTGTCGTCGGTGCAGGAAAAGCCGAGGCTACGGTGATTGCCCACGTCGCAGACCGCCTGGTCGCCGGGGGCCAGGTCAATGTCGCAGCGTCCAAGCCAGCCTTCCAGTTCGCCGGGATAAGCCAGTCCATCATCGGCGATGTACGATGCCGAGTAGCGGAACAATCGGCCGCGCCGCCCGGCGGTGAGTTGACCTTCTCCGTCAAGCGCCAATCCGGTCGCGTCGCGACTGAATGGGATGACATCATCGCCGTTCAGGATGCTGACGAAGGTTGGTGTATGCCGGCAGTCCACCGCACAATCGAAATCCGGCGGCAGGGTGCCGTCCAGCACCACAATCTCGCCGTCGACATCCATCACGTAGATCAGCTGGTTGTCGTCAATCACGGCACTTCGACCGCCCAACAGCGTGCAGCCGAAGTCGGACAGATCGGGGCAACTGCCGTCTGTGCGGGCTTCAATGTCTCCGAGATCGTAGTCAACCAGCAATTCAAGGTCCAGATCGAAGACTCTTAATTCAGTACCCCCGGCATCGGTGAAGAAGAACACCGCGGTGGAGTAGATACGCTCGCGAGTGGTATCGATGATGACATCACGCAAATCGGATTGCCCCAGCGCGTTGATCAGCGAGCCGTCATTGCCGATGACAGCAATTCGATCACGACGCTCGAACCCGTTCGGGAAAATGGGTGAGCAAACGATCAAGCCTTTATCGACCACGTAGGTTCGACCGTCATCAGTCACCGTCAAGAACTCGGGCTGCGAAGGAAAATTCAAGTTGAATGAATCGCCTGATCCATTCGGTCCGCACAGTGTTTCCAGCTCGTCATCGCTGATGGATTGCTCGATGCGAAAATCTTCAACGAAATAGGGGTAAAGCGGCGCGACGAAAAAACCTTCGTCCGGTGCATCATCGATAAAGAACCGCAGCGGATCGCCGTCGGGGTCAGTGGCCTGCAGCCGAATCGGCGTGGGTTCGAACGACACAGCCTCCACCCGGTTCGCACCGGTCTGCGCAACGGGTGTTGGTTCCAGATTGCTGCTCTTGATGTTCACGATCTGCGTAGCCGTGTCGCTGTTGCCGGACGCATCGATCACGGTCCAGGTCACAAAGGTCAGCCCGAAGCCGATTGGCAGCACGGCGTTGTTGGTGACGAGCGGATCCAGATCGACAAAGTCGAACACCAGCGGCTGGCCCAGGTCATCGACCGAGCCCGTATCGATTTCAACGATATCGTCCGGCGGCACGATCACCGGCGGCTGCGTGTCCACCACTTCGACGCGCATCGTGACCGGGGTTTCGTTGCGCTCGAAATCCAGGTTGGGTCCAAGGTCGCGCGCCGTCCAGGTCATGTCGAAGGCGGCCGGGTTCGCGATGGTGCTGACCGGCCAGAAGGATTTCAGGGCTTCGGTCGGATAGCTCGGCGACATGGAGGTGCTTCGGCCACAGGCATCCATCACGTCATACATCTGCCGCAACAGCGGCTCATAGCGCCGGGTCGATACGCCGCCGGCCTCGTCGGCTTCGATGGTCACGTTGATTTGCTGGTTCCCCGGCGGGCCCTCCAGCGTGGCGGTAATCCGATCGTTCGAAAACGGCTGCTCGATGACGGTCGGCGGCACTTCATCGAACACCGTCACGAACTGGAAGCGATCGCGAAAATTGTCGGTCCGCCAGCCGCTGAAGATGATGTCGGATCCGACCAGGAGCCCTTCGGTGATGATGTTCAGGGCCAGGCCGCTCCACGGCTGCCCCTTGGCGCCCGCGGGCAGGCCCGGGAAGCCGGGGAAGTAATCGAGCGGGCTCATGCGCGCGTTGACTCGCCAGCGGATCGGGGTCTGGCCGATCGGGAAGCTCAGTTCACGGCCTTCCTCGTACGGACAGCGATACTGCGGGCCGACACCATCCACCTGGCTGAACGCAACGGTGCCGTTCTCGTCGTCGCACTGCGCCCAGATGCGATCGGTCGGCTCGAAATTGGCCGTGTTGTACCAGTACTCCAGGTCGAGTCGCGGCGCGACCGGCGGCGTGCCGGTGCCCACCAGCATCATTACGTCCAGTTCGGTGTTGTGGTGATACGCAACCGGCGAGCCCAGGTCGCCCCAGTTGTTGTTGTAGCCCAGGCTCACGCCCAGCACGTTCTCGACCTTGTTGAACATGTGGTCCTGTCGAAACGTGGCGTCACAGGTGCCGGCCGGCACGCGGCGTTCCCGACGATCGGGCACCTCAAAGAACGGCAGGCAGAACTTGAGCCCGAGATTCGCCGCATAGGCCGTACCCTGAGCGACCAGCGAGAGGGGGGACGGCACCAGCGAAGCGCCGAAGGCAAAGTTATAGGTCAGCCCCAGGGGCACCTGACAGACCAGCGCCGCGTCATTGGCGTCGAATCCCCGCGAGGCATCCAGCACCCAGGCCGATTCGATACGAACGCGGCCTTGGCCCCGGGGGGCATGCGCCACGCGGAGTTCAACACGGGTAAACGGTTCACGGGTCTTGATGCCCAGGCGCCCATCCACGGCCTGGAGCACGCCTTCACGCGGTTTGCCGTCAAGCGCGTACAGCAGAGAACCCGTGGCGTAGTCACCCGCCAGTGCGGTGATCTCCACCACGCTGCCCACGCGCCCGCCGTCAACCTGCACCACCAGCTCGGTGGCCGGCGACGTCAATTCCAGTGACTGTCCCCTCGAATCGACCCGAATCCGCCCGCGGTCGTACTCCAGCGCCGCCATCGAACCCGGCGTAAACACCGATGCCCCGCCAAAACTCCGCCCTGTAGCAGCCCCATCCCCGACCAGGTCGACCCAGTCCGCCTGTGCAGGCACATCCGTAACGGCCTCAAACCGAGGCGGTGGCTTACTGGCGGCTGCCGGTATCGAAACGGCCAACAGTGCCAGCGCAGATAGCAAAATCAGGGCTTTTCGAACAGCCAGAACAGGATCAATCCGATACAAACGATGGCGCATGGCCGAACTCCGGGACGACAAGTGCAGTTATCTTGCACCGAGCGCGCAGCAACCGGAATAGCCGGAGGTTGCAGGTTTATGCTCGCTGGTTGCAACCAGGTGAAATCAGTGGTTTGTAGAAGCCGAGGCGGTGGGAATCTCTACGGGTGTCCGCTAGTTTCGTATGAACCGTGGTCCCGGAATGGTCTGCATTAAGGTCTGTATTTAGTCTAAGGAACCTCTGAATACCTCAGTGCGGCCTCGACGGCACCTTTGCAGGATCTGCGGCTTGGCCTGGGCGAGTGCCATAGCCATAACAATCGGATATTCCAGATATAACGAGTCCAAACGAGACGGAGTCCCTGCAAAGGCCCGTCCCGAACGGGTTTCGCCGGAAAAGCCGTATCTCGCACGCTGCGATCCTCGGCCATAGCCACGGCTACTGCCTGTCCGATCACACCATACGATCTGCGGTTTTTCTGACTGGAACACGCTCCGAGCAGAGGTATTCAGAGGTTCCTTAATTCAGATGTTCTGGTTCATCGGCCTTGCTATGTTGATGCTTCGTACGAATAATAGGCCGTCAGATCAAAGGCCGACAGAAATCGATTCGTGCTGATCTCGAGCAGGAATTCAAGCATGATAATAACCGCAACATCCATTCGGCTCCAGTCGTTGCTTGTGGCACTCCTGTTGCCTTTTGCGTCGCTCGCCGATGTTGAATCCGAAGTACCGGTCGGCGGATATATCGTGGCCGGCATTCAGACGTCGGGCGAAATCAGCTATTTCATGGAAGGATTGGCTGATCCAGAAAGTGATACGCACGTCACCGAAAATACTGTTTTTCATATCGCTTCCTTATCCAAGCAACTCACCGCTGCGGTTCTGGCCGATGCAATTCTGACCGGGCGGGTTTCATTGAACGATCCTGTAGCGGATTACATTCAGGAAATTGCTCACTATGGGAGGCGCTTGACCATTGCGCATCTGCTCTATTTCACCAGTGGCTTGACAGAAGCCTATGAAGTGCCTCGTCCAGGCAATATTCCCTGGACAACGCACTACTACTTTACGGTCGATGATGCGATTGCCGCCAGCCTATCGGTCCCCGCACTGCGCTTTGAACCGGGTACGGTCTGGCAATACAACAACATCAACTTCCAACTGATTGCAGAACTACTGGAGCGCGTTTATGGACAGCCGTTTAGCGTTCTTGCCAGAGACAGGATCTTCAACCGGCTATCCATGAATGCAACCCTGATCAATGATGACACCACAATAGCGATCCCCAAGCGGGCCGTGGGCGTTGTGCCGCGCATTCCAGCCGTGGTCGAGCAGTTGCGATCCAGCGGAGTCGAGGCGACCCTGCAGGGCGGGCCAATCATTATTCGCCGCAATGCGCCTCACTATGGTGGTAGCGGTGTGTTGACCTCGATGGCTGACTGGATGAAATGGCAGCAGGACATGCTGACTCACACGCAACTTGGTGAGGATTTCTGGAGCTTGATGTTTTCAACGCGCGAATTCGAACATGACAAATCAAATGATGCGTTCGGACTGGTCCATGGCCAGTTCAATGGCACCCCAACGGTCTGGTTCGCAGGCAGTGACATCGACGGTGCGTCGTACATGATCGCATCGCCGGAGCAAGGCGTCGCGGCAGCTTGTTTTTCGAACAATCCCTTGTTTGATTGTCAAAGCGAAGCGCTGCGCGCGTTTGAGGCGTCACTTGCATCGCAGTGAGAAACGTGTTGGACAGGCATCTTGTAGCAAACAGATCTATTTAAAATCGAGTCAATTTCCGATTTCCCCGGTTATCCAAAAAATCGCGCCTGACCATTTTGTTTCTTTAATTTCCTAATTCACCGCGGTTGATACTCTACCTCCAAAAATAATTCCCAGCCTTCATCGGTCAGAACCCAGTCTTTGACTTGCAGCCTGCCATCGTCCAATAGCCGGTAGGAAGATCGGCCAAGTTCTGTCGACGCTTCTCCCCAATAGCTAGTCAACGTGCCACTTTCCAGGCCAGCAACCAGGGGGTGTATGTCGCCATTGCTGGCCTGCCAGAAACCACGAAATGCATCCTCTTCCTGTTTGAGAACGGATCGACCTTGAAACATGAGGTTGGCTTCTGCTTCGCTGCTGGCACCCGCCGTTGAATCCAAGACAGTAAATTGCATTTCAACCAGACGCTGATGGAGGCCGGGCCGCCATTCAAGTTCACATTGAGCCGGTGCACCGAAGAATTCACACGATGAGGTCCATTGACCGATGAAGAAAAGTGGATGACTGGCGAGGGTGAGACTGATGGGAGTTAAAGAAAGAATGATCGCCATGGTGGTTGCACGCAGTGTCATAGTAAATGCTCCTCAGCTAGGACAGGAAGGTAGATGTCGGTTCGTAAATCAGAGATCGCCGTGTGTTCTGGATCATCGAGATAATGCATAAACATCGGGCGGTCTGCAGGGTCGAGATCAGAGCGTTCCAGCAGGCCCCAATACAGCATGTCCATGCTCTCACCCAGGCGCTCATAGCTACCGTGGTGGCGTCCGACCAGAAATTTATCACCGGCAATCACAAGCGTTTCGGCCTCATCGGGTAATGGATTAACCTCAATGCGCGTCTGAAAGCCGCAGTGGAACACAAGGTCACCGTCAAGACCTTGGTCAGAATTATTCATCGATACACCAAAAATATTTTTGATATTGCCCATGCCGCCTATGGCATCAGCCAGCGATTGATACACGCTCGCCAGTTCGGCATAGCGCCCTTGTGTACGCACGGCAATTATGGTGAATGGTTCCAGCGATGCTAGTTCAATCGACAACGGGGCGTCTGCTCCCGGCTGCTGTACGCTGCCCAATTGCTCGATAGTGCGGGCCAGGCGATCGGGCTCTCGCCGCAGCTCTGTGGCGGACTGCCCAAGCGAGCGTCGCAGGGCTTTTGCTAGCGCTTGACTGGATCCATAGCCTGCGGTCATCGCGGCCTCAGTTACCGTGCCGCCGTGAGCCAATGCACTGCTGGCCTGAGCTAAGCGCAAGCGCTGCATGGTTTGGCTGCACGATTCACCTGTTACGAGTTGATAGATACGGATGAAGTGAAATTTTGAAATGCAAGCAGCGTTGGCAAGCTCGTCCAGAGTGGGAACGTGAGACTGCCCCAAACTGCGGCTCATCAATGCAACTGCCCGCTCGATCCCAGCATAGGTGTGTTCGGCTTTCATTGGCACTCCGTATCAGAACAATAGAACCTCAAGATAGCGAATATTGTTGCCCTAAGCGTGTCCATCATTGCGAAATCAAGGGCGCTGTAGCCGAAGGCATGAAGCCAAAAACCGAGTGATGTCGAAAAAGGTTGTCGACATCGCAGCGACAACTCAGCTCATCTACATTCCTGTCGCCTATCGCACCTTTAACGGGTAGTACGTCCACCACCAGGTGCAATCGATCTCGAATCATCCCCGCAGAAAACGACACCATTGACTTCGAGAGATACCCAACCGTATTCGCCAACATCGACCATTGCCTATGGATCATCATTGTGCTGCGGGTAGCGGTTTCGCCAGGAATTCCTATGCTGCGCGCCGAGATCTCGGCGCTTACGAAACTAACTCAACCCTTATTAGGCTCGGAAAGCAGCTGAAGAGCCGCTGCATTAAGATCCAGGGCATGTGTCACCAGACTCTTTATTCATCGCAATAACTGAAATCAGATTAAGCTTGAATGCTTGGGACAAAGCCCATCACGCTTAAAAAAATCAAAATCCCTGGAGCGGCTGACGAGAGGGCGGTCCTATATGTCCTGTATAGCCGCCCTTAAAACCACCGTCGCGGACGTACCGACGTATTCAGGGATGTTCTGGTTCTAAAAACACTTGTTTTGAAAGTTGTTCAACGATATCCAGGGTGGATGGCGATCTGAATGGTTGATTCAACTGCTTTAATTGAGTAACGATATATCCCGGATTTTCAAGAAAGTGACTGGTTCCCGGTAGCACACAAAGATTTGAATGAGGAATAAGCGAAAATAATTCGAGCGTATGTTCCATTCGTACGGCATCTCGATCGCCTACCATAAGAGTAGTGGGGACGGAGATTTCTTTAATCTTTGAATCAGGGATCGGATTTTGTTCTGCCATCAGTTTTACCTGTATTCGCATTTCAGGTATGGCAATTTCGTCGTACCTATGTATCATTTCAACTATCTCGGGTATTAAAGCAGACGTATCGAGACGAGTATTGGCGCCTGATACAAGCATGCGATCAATCTTTTCCGGTATGGTATAGCCCAGCATCAAAGCCACTATCCCTCCATCGCTATGCCCCCAGATTTTCATCTTTTCATAGCCAAGCTCATCAATGAACTTGCCAATCTCCTCGGCAATGAATTCAAAACTCAATAATTCCTCATTGCAGGAGCTCTGGCCATGGCATGGGCTATCAATTGCTATGACTTCATATTCTGGAATCAAGTCAGGAAGCAACCTATACATGCTTTTAGTGGACCCCCCATTGCCATGAAGAATCAGTAAAGGCGCGCCAGAGCCGTAGCTCTCATAGTATAAAGTGGAGTGTTCTGTTGTAAAATAATTTGCCTTACCTTCGACGCTATTGCTGGTTATAGCAACTTGCGCCGATGCTTGGGCTACAAAGAAAATACCGAGGAATACATAATAGAGTTGCTTCATAAATCCGGTCTATCCCTGACAGAAAAATGGGTATCACAAGATTCCATGCTGAACAAAGGGGTACCCGTATGAATGGTAACTAGCCGACCGATTGAACAATAACAGGCGAAAGCGAATCAACTATCAGGTATTCAACCGGAATAGTAAAACTCAAACCACAAACAGGTCTGGAATAGCGCATTGTGTTCTGATGCCCCGAAGCTGGAATCCATTCTTGATTCAGCACGTAGTTTCTGTGATATGACTTCTATCCTATTTGTTCATGCCGCTGATTAATTGTAAATGTCGGACATTTTGAACCTTGTTGAGATAAGCCCACAGGATCCGACTGTGGCTTTGCATATCGATCGATATCAGTTGTATGATTTCGAGAAAGCGGCCTATCTGAAAACTGTGCCCAATGGGAAATTCGATGCGTATCATGTATCCCATGGGATTTTTTGCCTACTTGATCAGGATGGGAAATCCTTTGATGAGGTGCCTAAGACGGGCCTATTTCGTGCGAGCAATGAATCTGCTTTGCTTCGAATCGAGGCAGGAATGAAGTGCATAAACATCAAACTGAAAATCTCAACATTGGCTCATCCTGACTTCAGATTTCCAGTCACCGACCAACTACTTTTTCCCTTTTCATTTCCTTATACCGATGAAATCAAACTGGTGATTGATGAGCGCTGGTCTAGAAAACAGCCTGAATTTGAAGCCGATTGGTTAGATGAACTCTTCAAGGAGGTTTTGGCGCCGCTCCCCACCGATGCCAGAGTCACCAAGGTACTCGAAGAATTCACCAATCTGGGCCATGAGGATGTAAGTTCGATATCCAGGTCCCTGCATATGACGCCCAAAGCCCTCTATCGGTTTGTGAAGAAACATTTTTCTCTGTCTCCGAAACAACTCAAAGATGTGGTCCGCTTTGATCAGACGACTTCTTACCTAAAGAAAAACCCTTCAAAAAGCCTGGTCGAAGCTTTGTCTTTTGGTTATTACGATCAGTCCCATTTCGTAAAAGAATGCCGGAAAATTACAGGGCTTAGTCCCAGGGAGCTTTTTTCAGAAATGCGTTTTGGGACGAACGATCTAGTATTGAAAATGCAACAGAAATAGAGCTTTTTGTCGGTGTCAAATGCCGACAGATTTCCGGGCTCTCGCCGTTATTAAGTGTCCAGTGTACGCTTCTCGCTGAATGTAACGCCGGGACACCACGAATGACCCAGATGCTTCTAGGCA
>JGI12109J20283_10541618_pt1 | contig 48065 bp, 29 predicted proteins | sample ElkSlonscriptome_12_FD_20283 | JGI IMG/M metagenome (IMG submission 20283)
ACGGGGTCGAAATCGACCCAGTCGCCGGCCTCGACGGCGCTCGAGTCGCGCCAGGCGGCGTAGGCATCGGTCAGGGCCGTCGCGTCCGCCGGGCGCGTGTAGTGGAACATGGCGACGTCGACGATCAGGGTCCGGTCGAGCGCCAGGCTCAGGGCCTTGCGCACCCGCGCGTCGGCAAAGGCCGGGAGCTCGGTATTCACGTAGAGGAACACACTGCCGCCCGTCAGCGGAAACCAGTAATGATGGTGCTCCGGATGCCGCTCCACGTACACACGATCGATCGACGGGATGAAGTCCCCTCCCCAGTCGACCTCGTCGAAGATCAACCCGAGGTTCGACGTATCGTTGCCCTCGAAGGCCGGAAAGCGAAGCGCCTCGACGGCGGGCACGCCCTCCTGCCAGTAACGCGGATTCCGCCCGATCTCGTAGACGTCGTCGCGGAAGACCCGGACCTCGGTGAAGGGCCCCGTCCCGACGGGATCGGGATTCGCAAAGGCCAGCGGATCCTCGACGTCGTCCCACACGTGTTCGGGAACGATCGGCTGTATGGCGACGTCGCCGAACCCCGGCACGAAGGGCCGTGAGAACACGAACTCGACAATGTGACCCTCGATACGCCGCACTGCCTGCAATGCCTGCCAGACGTGATGCTGGTCCATCGCCGGATGATCCCGGAGCAACTCGAAAGTAGACACGACGTCATCGGCGTCGAAGGCTTCACCGTCGGACCACCGGACCCCTTCGCGCAGCGTGAAACGCAGGCTGAGGTTCCCGTCACCCCAAGTGAAATCGGTGGCCAGCCACGGCACGTACTCCGACTTCACGCTATTGAAGACCATGAGGGGCTCGTGGATCCCGGCCACGGTGGGCCACCGCGGCGTCACCTCGGGAGAAAGCGGGTTGAAGTTGCGCACCCACGCGGAGGCGCGCTGGACCGATACGGTCACGATGCCCGACCTCGAATCCTCCGCGCTCTCGTCGCACCCGATCACGAACGCGAAGACGATGAGCCATGCCAGTGCTCCACGCACTGAACGGTTCCACGAGATCATGGTTCTCCTACCACAGAGATCGGACGGATCGTGATCCTGATCGTACCGAGCACGCGCTCACGCGCTGCAGACGTGCCGATGGCTGCCCGCGTTCGCAGACCACCTGCTCGGCCTCGAGGACAGTCTCACCCACCGAGCTCGTGAAGTCCACCCAACCTCGACGGCACCGACACTCGTTTCTCGGTGCGTATCGCAAGGCGCGTCGACGGGATCGCCGTCCGGGCGATCGAGCGCACGTGAGGGCGCCGGCGTCGGCAGTCCCTCACTCCGACAGAGTCTTCACGGTCTCGGCGACCAGGTCGACCATCACGTCGAATCCCGTTGGATCGAGGACGGCGGCGGCAATGGTGACGTCCAGACCGGGGACATGGAGGGCGATCGTTCCCCAGAAGCCCGAGTGGCCGAAGGCCTCGTGGTCGGCGAGGATCCAGCGCGACACACCCATGCGGTAGCGCTCGGGATCGGGTTGGCCGGGTGCGTCGCGCATCAACGCGAGGGTGGCCTCGTGGTCGAACACCCGACCACCGAAGAGCGCGTCCGTGAACTGCGCCATGTCGGCGACCGACGCCATCAGGCCCCCACCACCAAACGCGTCTGCCGATCCGTGAATGCCGTCGATCGCATGACCCTCGAGAAACTGCGTGGCGCGCGCGGGGATGCCGTGCGGTGAATGTTCGGAGATCTCCCACCAGGTCGCCTGCAGTCCGAGCCCTTCGAAGTCGAGCTCGTCGCGAACTACGGTGGCCAGTGTCGTCCCCGTGGCACGTTCCAGAATGCAACCGAGCAGGACGTACCCCGTGTCCGAGTACCGGTGAATGGCTCCGGGTGCACCGAGTGGAGCGCCCTTCGCGGCGGCGATGGCAACTTGTTCTTCGGGAGTCCAGACGCGTGAAGCTTCGCCCATCACGCGAGCGACGTATTCCTCGTCCGCGTGGTCACGCAGGCCGGCGGAATGCATCAGCAACTGACGGATCGTGATGTCGTCGATGGCGTAGCCCGCGTCCTGGAGAGGTGCGAGCAGCCGGGGATCGAGGGCGGACGAGATCGACGCATCGAGGTCGACGTCTCCACGAGCGGCGAGACGAAGCGTTGCCGCGGCCACGTAGGTCTTCGTGTTGCTCGCGATCCGAAGCGGCGTGTGGATCGTGAAGGCCGGGCCTCCCGGCGACGCCGGTCCGGCTGCCACGCCCAGGACGTCGCCCTCACGAATCACGACGAGGGCCAGGGCAACGCACGAAGGGTTGTCCCGCAGGGCCGTATCGACCCGTTGTTGCAACGCATCGGGTGCAGGTGTTCGGGCGACGCAACCGGTGGCCAGGACCAGGATCAGAAACGTCATTCCGAGACGGGACACCGATTCTCGCGTTGGCAAAAGGCTTCGATCGACGCTCAGCGTCACTATTTCAACAATCCCCGAGGCCAATCCGTCACCAGCTGCAAGGCGGCGCTCTCGTTCTCGGAGAGCTCTCCCGACACGACCAGCAGTTTCTCCCCGTCGGGGTGCAACGAAACGTAGGTACCGCCGGCGGCCGGAGCGGTGATCATCGCGAAGCGCTCGTGTTCACCGGCTCGAAAGGTCGACGTGCTCCCGTCGACTTGGACCTCGACGAACTCGCCATTGGTCCCGACGTAGTAGATGCGGTCACCGCGCGGGCCCCAGAAGGGGTAGAGCCCCGGTCCCTGGTTGACCTGCCAACGACGTTCTCCACCGGACACGGGGCGCACGTAGACGTCCCAGTCCATTCCATCGCCGCTGCCGTACACGAGCCACCGGCCATCGGGCGAGACCTTGGCGCTGTAGTCGACCATGGGGGTCTCGAGCAGCCGTGTCGGCGTTCCGCCCTCGATCGGAAGAGAGAAGATGTCGTATTGGGTCTCCGGGCTCAGCTGGTTGAGGTAGATCGTGCTGCCGTCCGGAGAGATTGCAGTCACGGCCGCCTCACCTTCGAATTCGTAGACGATCGAAGGCGTGCCTGTGCCCTCGACAGGGCGGGTCACGATCCTCGATACGCTGTCCGAGAAGGCCGTGTACAAGATACGTTTCCCGTCCGGAGCCCACACGGCGTTGGTCTCGAGTCCTGCCTCGAAGGTGAAGCGTGTGCGAAGGCCAGTTCCGAGGTCCAGGAGCCAGAGGTCGCTCTCGCTCCGATCGAAGACATGGATCTCGACGATGGCCTGTCGGCCGTCGGGGGAGATCCGCGGTCGCGCGAATCGACCCGGCTCGCCGACTTCTCCCAGACGCACGTCTCCCCGCCCGAGCCACTCCAACGATCGTTCCGTGGTCCCGACGCTCACCATGTAGACCAGCGCTCCGTCGTCGGAGCCGGAGAACAGCCCCATCGCCGCACCAGTGTCGATCAGGATGTCTTCGACGAGCGGCATCGCCTCACCGACCTCACCGCTTTCGGGATCAAAGGGACTGGCGAGGAGCGTTCTCTCGCGCACGGTCAGCAGATGTCCCCGTGAGTACTCGGCCTGGGACTGGGACGTGGCGATCCGACGCGGGGGCGCGCCGTCCAACGAGGCGAGGAAGATCTCGTGCTCGATCATCTGGCTGCCCGAGCGCCGAGCCAGGAAGAAGAAGTGCCGGCCGTCCGGGAGAAAGCGCGGGTGACGGTACGAGTCGTAGCCAGCTTCGCGATCGAGCGGGACGATCTCGACCGACTCTCCCCCGGATACGGACACCCGATGGATGCCCGATCCGGAGTCCGGCGCGAACAGGATCACGCCGTCGGCGTTCGCCGTGCCGCCCTTCATGTTGGGTGCGTCGCACAAGGTGACGGCGGGTCCACCTGTGACCGGGATCTTCCGCAGACGTCCGTCCTGGGTGCCGAAGCCGATGGTCAGTCCGTCGGCGGTCCAGAACGGATAGAGCCCGTTCTCGGTGCCGGCGATCGGTGTCGAGTAGGGATTCTCCAGACGGCGCAGGTGCAGGGTCGGCAATCCCTCGGTCGCTCGCACCGCGAACACCACCATGCTGCCGTCGGGCGAGACCCGCGGCGGTCCCGGACGCGCCGTCGAGAAGTTGTACACCGCACCGTCCGGCGCGGGCAGGGCCATGTTGTAGACGGGCGGAGCTCCGGGACCGGCGAGAAGCTGCCAACCGACCAGCACGCCCGCGATCGCCGCGACGGCCACGAACGCGATCGTCACGGCGAGCGATCGCGCCCCGTGCGACGCGGCCGGATCGGGATCGCTCGACAAGGTACTGACGTCCGACATCATCGATCCGAGCAACGATGCATCGGCCGCGCCGGCCTCGAGGAATATCCGCGCCTCCCCGATGTCCCGCAGTCGGCGGCGCGGATCGCGTTCGAGGCAGCGTTCGAGCAGGCGGCGCATGCCGATCGAGGTGTCTTCGGGCAGACGATCCCAGTCGACCTCGTCCTTCAGGACCGCGGCGAGAGTATCGCTGACGGTGTCACCATCGAAGAGTCGTCTACCCGCGAGCATCTCGAAGAGAACGACCCCGAACGACCAGATGTCGGCGCGCCGATCCACGCTCCGACCACGCGCCTGTTCGGGACTCATGTAGGCGGCAGTGCCGAGAATGGCCCCGCCCTGGGTCATGGCCGCGGTGATGGTCGGCGAGTTCTCGATGTCCTCTTCGCCGGCGGTTTCGCCGGTGAGCGCGCGCGCCAACCCGAAGTCGAGAATCTTGATCTGCCCGTCCTGCGCGAGCTTGAGATTCGCCGGCTTGAGATCGCGGTGGATGATCCCGTTCTCGTGCGCTTCTTCCAGGCCGCTCGCGAGCTGGCGCGCGAGGTCCACCACCTCGTCCTCAGGGATCGGTCCCTGGGCGATGCGTTGGGACAGGTCGGTCCCCTCGGCCCGCTCCATGGTGAGGAAGACGCGTCCATCTGCCTCTTCCAGACCGAAGATGCCCGCGATGTTCACATGATGGAGCGAGGCCAGGACCCGCGCCTCACGGCGGAAGCGTGCGAGCCGCTCGGGGTCGGCGGCGAAGGTCTCGGGCAGCAGTTTGAGCGCGACTTCACGGTCGAGCTTCGTGTCACGGGCCAAATAGACCTCGCCCATGCCTCCGCGGCCGAGCAGGGCGGAGATCTCGTAGTGGGCGATGGTCTTGCCGATCAAGTGAACGCGCTCCGGCAGAGGGATCGCTGACCGTAGTGGACGGGTCCGGACAGGTCAATTGCCGCGAGCACGCGATGCCATCAGACCTGGAGCTCGAACTCCAGACCTGCGCGCTCCAGTCGTGCGGTGATCGCCGGGCCGAGGCCCGTGACCGGAGTGAGGACTCCGGCCTGGCAGCGAGAACCCTCCTCGTCAGAGGCCAGATGCACGGCTGCCTCGGCGATCATCCCCGCCGTGGCCAGGTACCCCGGATCACGCGATCCGCGAACGACACAGGATCCGACTTCGCTTCCGTCGCGTCGTGCGGACAGGCGCATCGCGAAGCGACCGGCCTCCATGCGTGCGCGGCTCGGTCCGCGACCGGGCTCGGGCAGAACCCACCGTCGCAACAGGGCACGGCTGGGGTCGAAGCGCATCCCCGCGAGGAAGAGCCCGAGACCGAGGGCACTGGATGCAGCGCGCAACCAACCCATCGCACCGGAACCCGTCGCCATCACTTCCTGGTAGCGGAAGGACCGGCCATAGGGGAAGTCGAGCAGAGCGTTCGTCCGTCGCACGACGCGCGAATTGATCGCCGCCATCACGAAGGGTGCGGTCCACGTCTGCGCCAAGGGATCGCGATCGGGGCCGAGGGGTTCGCGTCGGTCGGGCCCGTGGCGTTCGCCCGCCGGGTTCAAGGCATAGGGATCGCCGAGAATTCTGCGCACGGCGGGCGAACGGGCGGCCTCCATCAAACCGACCATGCTCTCGATCGTACCCCCCGACACCGCGCCGCGCAGATCGACGACGAACAGTTTGATCTCGTCACACGGCCGGCCGTCACGCGCGATCACCGCGTCTTGCAAGAGCCGTGTGCCCAGGTCGCTCGGAATCGAGTCGAAGCCGCAGCAGTGCACGACACGAACACCAGCTTCCACCGCGGCTTCGTGAAAAGAGTCGACCGAGTGCCGCACGAACTGGGGCTCGCCCGTGAGGTCGACGACGTGGCTTCCCTGCTCGATGCACGCGGCCACGAGCGGTGCGCCGTAGCGAGCGTAGGGTCCCACCGTGGTGCAGACGACCTTCGTCGAGGCCGCCATGGCGTTCAAGCTGTCGGGATCCTTACTGTCGGCCACCACGACGGGCGGCGGATCCAGCGTGGGGTGCGATGCCACGATCCGATCGCGCAGTTCATGCAGACGTTCCGAATTCCGGCCCGCGATCGCCCACCGCACGTCGCGTCGCGTGTGATGTTCGGCGAAGTACTCGACCACCAGACCGCCGGTGAAGCCGGTGGCGCCGAAGACGACGACGTCATAGCGGCGGTTCTCATTCGAAGGATCGGCCATGCTTTGGTTCAGAACTGGGGGCTTGCCGATCAATCGCGGGCCTTTCTCAGGGGTCGAATCGTGCAAGACTAGTTCACCCGGGGCATGGGATCAAAGGAATGGCCCCTGGGTGCCAGGACGCCGCCACGATGGCGCGATCCAAGAACACCATCCCATCTTGCGGTCGACGCTTCCGGAGCGGCCACGTTCGTCGGCTACGAACTGCGGAATACGTCCTCGGTCGTCCACGACGAGCGCACGCCGACGCCGACCACGGTTTCGATCGAACGATGCAGGTCCCGGCCTGCCGCACCGAAGGTCGAAACAGCCAGTTCGGCGGCCTTGCATGACAGCGCACGCTCCCGCTCGGCTCTCGCCGATCCGAGGATGTCGACCCGGATCGCCTGCAACTCGGCGTCACGATACAAGGTACCGGCCTTCGCGGCGTCCTGGCGCGCATCGTTCTGACGGCCGTCCTCGATCCGCCGCCCCGCGTCGCGAATCGACTTCTCGGCGTCCTTCCAGAGCTCGGCGGCGAACTCCGGCGCGTTGGCAGCGATCGCATCGGTCCGCGCGGCAAAGCTGTCGCGAAGCAGGAGCTCACCGATCTTCTGCAGCGTATCGCAACGGTCGAGCTTCGCGTTCACGCTCGTCAACCGGCTCTGGATGTCCTCGATCTTTCCTCCGCGCTCGAAACGCTCCCGGGTCGAGGCGAGTTCGCTCACGGCCTCCGAGAAGGGCTTTGGAGCGATGATGTGCAGACGCGAGCGCCTGGCTTCGGTCAAGCGGTCGGCCGTGGTCTGAATCGTGTCTTCGATCGACTGGATGGGTCGAACCGATCGATGCGAACGAACTATGCTAGACTGATCCCTCTGCATCTCGGCTCGCGCGACTCCCCGTTCCCGACGGAGGCTCCCGAATGCGTCCGGCGCCCCTGGCGTTCGCTTTTCTCCTGCTCAGCTCGATCGCATCCGCCGGAAGTGTCTGTGGAACGGTCCGCGATGCCACGACCCAACAGGTCGTGGGCGAAGCCGAGCTCGTCCTGTTCCTCGCCGAACAACCCACGGTCTACCACACCGTCTCCGACCTCGACGGTTCGTATTGCATCGACGACGTCCCCGCGGGCACCTACGACCTGCGCGTGCGGCGCGACGACTACATGACCACGTGGATCATGGGAATCGAAGTCGCTGACACGGTGACCTCGGTCGACGTGTCATGGGGATCGACCATCCTGTTCGAGGCACCATGGCCGAATCCCGTCTCGGGACGCGTCGCCTTTCGTTTCGTCTCCCGCACCGACGCCTTCGTCCGCTTGCGCGTCCACGACGCGCGCGGTCGTTTCGTGCGTGGTTGGGAAGGCGACGCCGACCGTGACCGCCCAACGGAGATCGTCTGGGATCTCGACACCTTCGACGGCCGCACGTTGCCGTCGGGCATCTACTTCGTTTCGCTCGAGTCCGGCGACCAGGTCCTGACCCATCGTTTCGTCCGCGTCCGCTGACGAACTCTCGCCACGCCAACCGGGATGGCTCCCCATGTCTTCGACCCACGTCCGCATTCTCGTCCTGCTCCTCGCCGCATCCACGCTCGCGTGGACGGGTTGCAGTGAGCAGAGCGACCAGCTCACCCGTTTCGACGACGTCGAAGCGATCCCCGATGTCTCGGGGACCGTGCGCGACGAAACAGGCATGCCGCTCGAGAACGCGTTGGTGACGCTCCAGCCGACGATCGAAGGAGTCGCGTCTTCGATCGTCGCCCTGCGCGACGGGGAGATCGCACTCGCTCGTGCCGGGATGCTCACGACGAGCACGGACGACACCGGCCACTTCGCCTTCGATGTCGTCGATCCGGGGGACTACCTACTCGAAGCACGACTGGCGGATCATCTCGCAGCCAGCAAGATGCTCCGGCGCGCGCCGGGTGACACGACCTTCGTCGACGTGCAACTCACGCCGACCGGGACGATCCAGGGCAACGTGCTCCGGGAGAACGCGAGCACGCATCAGGGCTCGCTCGTCTACGTCGAAGGAACGTCGTACGTCGCCGTCAGCGATCCATCCGGTGATTACGCGATCACCGGTGTTCCGCTGGGCGAGTTCACCGTGCGCGCGGAGTACCCCCACTTCCTCGAGGATTCGACCGTCGATTCCCTGGCGAGCGCCGGCGATCTGACGGTGGCCGAAGACCTCTTCCTCCGCCGCAACTCCAACATCGCGCCCACCGTGACGATCGTCGCGCCCGCCGACATCCCCATCGTGGGCCAGACGGTCCAGTTCACGGCGCAGGCGAACGACGCCGACGGAACCGTCGTCCTCTACGACTGGGACTTCGAGAACGACGGTGTCTTCGACGCTTCCAGTTCTACCGACACCATCACGACGACCTTCACGCAGACCGGCGTGTACACGGTGAAGCTGCGGGTGACCGACGACGCCGACGCGATCGGCCTCGACGTCCTGACGATCGAGGTGAATCCCGACGCCGTGTTCGTGTCGCCGGTCGGTTCGTCGAGCGGTGCCGGTACGCCGGCGGATCCACTCAACAGCCTCACCAGCGGGATCGACCTGGCCCAGACCCTCGGGATCGAGCAAGTCCGCGTCGGCATCGGAACCTATGTCGAGTCGATTGCCCTGGTGTCCGGCGTGAACGTCGTCGGTGGACTCGATCCGGGCAACGACTGGGATCCCGCGGCTACTGGAGTGACACGCATCGTCGCCAGTTCTCCCGGCACGTCCACATCGGCGAACGGGATCACCGACCCGACCACAGTCGAGAACGTCGTGTTCTCCGCGCCCAACAACGCGTCCGGCAATTCGATCGCCCTTCGCAGTGCCAACTCTGGAGTCGGGCTGGAGTTCGTCGGGTGCACCTTCGAAAGCGGCAATGCCGGCAACGGCATCGACGGTGCACCCGGGCCGAACGGCTCTTTGGGCTCGAGCGGACAGAACGGCTTTCCGGGAAGCTGCGACAGCAGCCAAGGAAACGGCGGTAGTGGAGGGCCCGGTGTGTGCCCCGGTGGTTCCGGCGGACGCGGTGGACTCGAGAACGGACCGTACAACGGCTTGCCAGGATCGAACGGGTCGTGTGGCGGCGGCACCGGTGGTGGCGGCGGATCGGGCGGAGATCCCGGTGGCAACGGCTCGCCCGGATCGATCGGCGCGGACGGCACGAACGGTGGCGGTGGACTTTCGACGTCTCCGATGGGTGGATTCGACGGCTCCACCTGGTTCCCACTGACCTCCGGTGGTGGCGTTTCCGGCACCAACGGACGCGGCGGTGGCGGTGGCGGCGGCGGCGGAGCGCAGTTCGGAACCTTCGTGAACAACGGTGGAGGCAACGGCGGTGGTGGCGGCGGCGGCGGCGGCGAACGCGGTGAGCGCGGCATCGGAGGCCGAGGCGGATACGCTTCGATCGCCGTCCTGCTCGTCTCTTCGAGCCCGACCTTCGTCGACTGTACCTTCGAGACCGGCAGCGGCGGTCGTGGCGGCGACGGCGGCAACGGCGGCGTCGGAGGCACCGGCGGTTCGGGCGGATTCGGTGCGGCCGCGTGCAGCAGTGAAATCGGTCGCGGTGGCAACGGGGGCCGTGGTGGTGACGGCGGACACGGAGGCGGTGGCGCAGGCGGCCCCGGCGGTCCGGTCTTCGGCATCTACGCGACGGGCACGTCCAACCCGGCGTTGCAGGCTGCAAGCTTCCAGCTCGGCTCACCGGGGACCGGTGGCGCCGGCGGAAACTCGCCCGGCATCGGCGGACAGCCGGGCGCCAACGGAACTTCCGCGAACGTCGCGCCCTGAGATCGTTCAGCGGCCGGGTGAGATCACGCCGCATCCCGCAGAGACTCGGTCATCATCGAGTCCTGCGGGATGCGGCTGTGATCTCCACCAGCGTGGCGTGCCACTCGTGACGACGCCTAGCGCAGCAGAACCGCTTTCTTCACGAAGCGTCGTCCGTCACCCTCCCATCGGACGAAATACACGCCAGACGAGACGGCGCGGCCCTGCTCGTCGGTGCCGTCCCACACCACGCGGTGTGCGCCGGCGTCGCGTTCACCTTCCACGAGCGTGCGCACGAGCCGACCGCGTACGTCGAACAGCACCATCCGCACGGTGGTCGCGCGCGGCAGATCGAAGGCGAAGGTCGTGCGTGGGTTGAAGGGATTCGGTGTCGGATCGTGCAACGTCAGGATCCGGGGCGCACCTGGCTCGACCGTATCGTCGTCGACCGAGGTGACGACAGCGCCGGGGAACCAGGCCACGTCCAGATCGGTCCCCTGCCCCCCGAACGCGATCTCTACCGCCGACGGGTTCGGGTCGGGCGTGATCTGCGCGACGCTCCCGAAGGCGAGCCACGCGTCACCGTTGTCTGCGACATCGACGGCGTACATCACCAAGCCCAGCGGAAACACGTCGAGCATGTTCGCCACGAACGGCGTGACCACCCCGGTGTCGGGATCGAAGACGCGCATCGCCTTGGGGTCGCTGAAAAAGAACAGATCGTCGGTCGTGAGCACGCTGCCGTCCGGCATTCCGGCCACTCCGCTGGCGCGCACGCCGGTCGGCCAGTTGGGATCGGTCAGGATGGTCTCGCTCCCCGGCACAGCGGGATCGAGAATCACCACACCGGCAGACGTGGCCACCACCACGCGGCCGTCCGCGAGCACGTCGATGTCGCGCGTATCGATGTGCACGCGGTTGTTCACCGTGTCGTCGAGGAGGATCGTGACCTGGTCGGTGGCCGGATCCCACGAGGCCACGCGCGCGAAGCTCATCGGACCGGGCTCGCGGCGGCGGCCACCGAAGTAGACCACTCCGGTGTCGGGATCGACCGCAACGACCGAGGCCTGGTACATGTCGAGCCGGTTGCTCACCAGGTCTCCGTAGAACTCGAGTTCGAGCGTGACGGGATCGATGCGGAAGGTCGGGGTCCCGGCGACCCAGACGTCGCCGTCCGCGCCTCTCGCGATCCCGCCGGTGATCTCGAAGCTCTCGCAGAACCAGGATTGTTGCTGCGTGTCGACGGACGGTGTGTAACTCCACAGCCCCTCGAACGCAGTCACGCTGATCACGTGCGGGCTCGTGATCGGATCGGGCAGGGCGTAGACCCGGATCGAATTCGAGCCGGCGTTCACGCACGACCCGTAACCGTAGTCGGTTCGGAAGAAAGCCTCGCAGGGTCCGGTGGCCGGCCACTCCAGGGCCAACCGCAAGGTGGCCACTGCTCCGGGTGCGAGACCGCCGGACCATGTCGCGGTCGCCGTTCCCGCGTCCCAGACCGCACCGGCGGGCGGGGTCCCGACCCATGGTGGACTGCCGACCGGAACCAGGCCGGTAGGTACCGTGAAGCGCACGTTCGCGGTCGGGAGGGCACGCGTCGAGGGATTGGACACGCTGACCTCGACCTCGATGGTCTCCCCGTAGCGGACGAGGGCCGCGTCTCCGAAGAATCCGTCGTTGGCCACCGGGCCGGTTCCGAACAAGGTCACCGTGCCGTCGATCGGCAGCGGCGCCAGCACGACGGTGTCTGCCGCGGCGGTTCCGATCGGCGCGTTGCAGGCGTCGAACACCGTGAACGGGAAACCGGCATTGAGCGCGTCCTGCGACTGGAAGAACCGACGACAATCGGGCACCCGCGAACGGAACACGACGCGCGTGGTGTCGTTGGCGGCGACGTTCCCCATCCAGTCCAATCGGTTGTTCTGTACGACGATCGATCCGCCCGCGTCGTCGACCGTCGCGTCGTACTGCCACACGCTGCCGACGGAGAATCCGAAGCGTGCGCCCGGCCGCGCGACGCCGCTCGTCTCGACCATCGTGACGACGTGCGTGATCGTGTCCCCGTCCGCCGGTGGATTGCCGGTGTCGGACGTGCTCGTGGTCGTGACGTCGAGCGGCCCACCGCCACCCGTGGTCACCGCCGTCGAAACCGAAGGGACACCGAAGACGACCAGGAACGGCGACGTGCTCCGAATGAAATACTGGACGAGATCCACCTGGCTCACGCCGCACGCCACGTCGACGACGAAGGTCTCCTGTCCCGACGACTGGGCAGTGATCGAGCCGAGCGTCCACACGATGTTCTGGTTCGCGGCGGTGAAGACACCGGTTCCCGAGGCACTCACGAAACTCGCGTTGTTCGGGACGCGCGCGGTGATCGTGACCCCGTCCGCCGGCAGATCACCGTCGTTGCGCCAGTCCAGGGTATAGGTGATCGGCCCGGGAGCCTGCGCCGAGGCCGGCCCTGACGCGCTGAGCGAAAACTCGACACTCGGCGGTGGCGGGCAATTGACGCTGCCACATGCGGTGTTGGCCCCTTGCCAGGTGCCGCCGGCACCGATGCACGTCGCCTCGGTGGTGCCCGGACTGCAACTCCCGTCCGGAAGACAGCACGCGCCGGTGTCGGGCAATGGCCCAGTGCAGTCGTCGAGCGTGTACTGCGCGATCTGCTGCTGGTCACTCGCACGGATCACGTCGGCGGTCGTCGAACTCAACTGGCGAGCCGTGGCCACCCCCCCGCCGGACACGTCGAACACCGATCCCTGGGCCGGAGCGACGAAATCTCCGAGGCCGTCGAAGCAGAGTTCGAACATCTGGTAGCTGTCGAGATTGTCGATGCCGTCCACGTCGTACTGAACGAAGGCAGCCACACCGTCGGGAGCGAACGTGACGTCCCCCACACTGGCGTCGAGCGGAAAGCTGCCCGCACTCGTCGTCCCGTCGAACAGTCTCTTGAACCAGATCTGCTGCTCCATCGCGAGATCGCTGGTTTCGACCACGAAGAACAGGTCACGATCGTTCGAACCCGCGGGATCGAAGAATCCGACGAAGGCCTCGCTGGTGTCGACGCAGATCGGTGGCCCGGCCAGCTCGAGCGGATCGCCCGACACGGCCGGAATCCGATAGACGTAGTAGGACAGCTGGCCGGAACAGACGCCGTTGATCGCGGTCCCGAACAGCACGAGGTGCTCGCGCGTTGGTGAAAGACGATATTGCGAAGCCGCAACGGTCTGCGTGAACGCCTGCGGTAGCGGATGCGACGCCTCTCCCGGCTCGATCATGCCGTCGCCATCGGAATCGATGAGGAAGTTCTGGAAGCCAGCATCGACGATGACGCCGTTGGTCGTGCCCGGCCCCAGGAAGTAGCCCTGGGCGGGCACGAAGGGAGTCTGCGCCGACGCGGCCCCTGCGAGTGCGAGCAGCCAGGCACAGAGTGCGGACGAGAGAAGAGTGCGGGTCATGGTTCCTCCGAACGAACGAGTACGTGTCCGTCCGGGTGAGACCCAGGAGCCGCAACGAAATCACAAGCGGTCGCGCCTTCGACGGAAGAAGACCAGAACGGCCAGGCCCAGGACGATCAGGACGAGCCCACCGATCGTCCTCGGATCCGGGCCGGCCGAGGAAATGCGTACGGGAACGCGCATCGTGGCGTCGCCGATCGCGACCCAGGGCGCCCAATGTCGCGGATGGGCCGCGGCCGGTTGGGTCTGCATCGCAGTCCGGGCCGCTTCCACCGCGTCGCCCACTGTCGCGCCCGCCTGCAGCTGCGCGTAGAAGGAACGGGTGAACGCGAGGGCAATCCCGTCGTCGACCGGCCACGCGGTCGCCACCACGCACCGGGCGCCAGCGGCGAGGAAGGCCTGCGTCAGACCAAGCATGCCCTCGCCGGCCACCACGCGCCCGTCGGCACTCGAACAAGCGGACAGGACGACCAGTTGCAGATTCGATGGGATCGCGGCAATCGACTCGGCGCGCCACCATTCCGCGGTTCCGTCCGCGCCGAGCAGGATTCCCGAACGCCATGGCGTGCGATCGTCGGACTCGGCGTGGGCCGCGACGTGCAACACGTCGACCGCACCGAGCTCGCCGTCGCGCGGACGGGTCGAAGCGCGGCGGGCACCGAGACGATCCGCCAACCAACCGACCTCGGCTACGACGCCGCCGAGGCGAAGGCCGTCGCCCCCGACCTCGCCGGACAGGACGACCGCACGCGCCTCCTCTTCGACCTCGCGCCCTCCACCGGAAAGCAGGACCGCCGCCGAAGGCGCGACGGACGTCGACACGCCCGGTCGCAGGAGCGAGGGCGGAAGCCGGAGCAAGGGGCCGTCGCCCACCAGCCACGCGGGGCGATCGACCGCATCGCCGAAGAGTTCGCGACCCAGACGCGCTCCGGCCGCCGCGATGGCCTCGTGATCGGCGTTCGGCGATGCGCTGCGTGCGAGCCTGCGCAGTGCGTCGACACGTTCTGCCAATTCCCCGGGTTCGCCGTGGCGCAGAACACGTGCACCGTCCGAGGAGAGGACCCACACGGTGACCGTGCGCCGGCCCCAGAGCACCTCGATCCACACGCGGTCGCCCAGGAGCGGTCGCAGATCCTCGAACACCGCGGGCTGCGACAGCGAACTGCGCTCGATCGTCGAGTCGGCGGCCGTCGGGCCGGCCATTCGCTCCAGCAACGTGCGCGTGCGCAACCGCTGGAGGCGTTCCCAGGCCCGCACCTCGCCGACGTCCGATTCCAGTTCGAGATCGACGAGGACCTCGCTCAGGCGGGGGCTCCACTCGCCCATCACCTCGCGCCACGTGGCGTCCGTGGTGACGAGCCGTCGTTGCTCCCAGAGCGCGACGGCCTCGTCGGCGCGTTCGCGGGCCGCATCGAGTTCGCCCCGTGCGAGCCGGGCCTGGACTTCGAGAACGGCGAGGGGAACGCTCTCGCTCAACAACCCCACCGGATCGGCGAGGGCGCGTCCGGTTTCGATCGCCACGAGAGCGTCGCCCGGTCGATCGAGATCGAGCAGGATCTGCGCGCGCAAGCGGTGCGTCCCGGCCTGCTGGGAGACACGAACGGCCGGAAGCTCGGGCACGGCGATCGTGTCGATGCGCGCGAGCGCGGTCGCGTTGCTGTCGAGCGCCGCTAGATGACGGGCGACCGCCTTGGCCGACTGCACCAACTCGGCGGGCTCGTTGCTCCGGCGAGCGACGCGCAATGCCGCCCGCGCATCGCGCAGGCCGGCCGCATGCGTTCCCCGCGCGCTGTGGATACCCCCGCGCACGCGCAGGACCATCGACTCGAGATCGATCATCGACTCGCCCCGCGTGATGGCCAGGACCTCGTCGGCGCGCTCGAGCGCCTCGTCGTAGCGACCGATCTGCGCGAGCTGGAGCATGGTGCCCACCGCGGCATGGACGGCACCGCGCAGGTGGCCGAGCTCGAGCTGTTTCTGGTAGGCCGCTTCCGTGGACCGCAGCGCGGCGGCCGGATCCCCGATGGAGAGTTCGAGCAGGCCGAGGTTGGTCAACGCGCCGGCCTCCATCGAATCCAGTCTGATCGCACGACTGCTGTCCGCGCAGGCCTGCCACCATTGGCGCGCCGTGTCCCAATCTCCTCGATTGGCGGCGACCAACCCGAGCAGCAGCTGCGTCGACGGCAGATCCGAGCGCAACTCGCCACCCCGCCGGAACACCTCGTGGGCGCGTTCGAGATCGGCGACCGCTTCGTCGAGACGGCCCTCGCGCATCGCACGGCGGGCGATCAGCACCCGCGCCCGGGACTCGTAGGCTTCGTCGCCCGTGTACACCGAGAGTGCCAGCAGCCGTTGCATCCAGGGCACCACTCGAGGAGGCCGCCCCTGTCCGTCGATCGCGTGCACGAGTCGGTACAGCGGCTCGAGAACGGCGGCGCTGTCGCCTGTCGCCTCGGCCGTGGCCAGGGCCTGGTGCAGCATGGCCTCGGCCTCGCCGAAGCGACTGATGCGCGTGAGCATCCGACCGCGATGGGTGCGCAGGGTGAGCAACGACAGCGTATCGACCGATGCGACCGCCTCCGACTCGAGCGTGTCGATCACGGCGAACAGGGAATCGGTGTACGCCCCGCCCGTGATCCCCGAAGAGGCGTCGAGAACCTCACCGACCCGATCGACGAGGCTCGTAGCGCCCGCGGGAATCGCCGCCAGCAGCAGGGCGAGCGCCATAAAGACGCCGCCGGCTGACGCTCGACGTGCGATTTCGCGCTTGAAGGGGTTTGTCATCATGAGAAAGTATCTCCGTCGACGTGACGAACCCGTACCTCAGGCGTCCCATCCAATGCAAGACGAACCGCCACGCGCGCTGGGCGCACTGGAGGACGAAGAGCTCGTGGACCTCGCGGTCGAACGAAAAGGAACGCGTGACGGCGATGCCGCCGTGGCTGAACTCTTCGGACGATATCACGTCCGGGTCGTCGCCTGGTGCCGCCGTATCATTCGCGACCCCGAGCGCGCCCGCGACGCCGCTCAGGACGCGCAGCTGAAGGCCCTGGGGCGGCTCGATCGCTTCGAGCACCGCGCCAAGTTCTCCAGTTGGCTGTTCGTGATCGTGCGCAACACGTGTCTGAACGCCGTGCGCCCCGTATCGCTGACGCGCGATCCGGACGTCGATCCGGACTCCTTCGTCGATCCCGTCCGCGGGGCCGACCTGGACGTCGAATCGGCCCAGGAAGCGGCGATTCTGCACGAACTCCTGCGCACCGAGCTCGAGGACGACGAGCGCCGCGCCCTGGCCCTGCGGAGTTTCGAACGCATGTCGGTCGACGCGATCACCGAGATTCTCGGGCTGGAAAACCGTTCGGGCGCCCGCGCCCTGTTGCAGCGGGCCCGCCGAAAACTCCGCGCCGCGCTCGAGCGCGACCGCTCCCGGAGGTCCACGTGACGGACGAAGCCAGCCGCCGCGACGACGAGATCGCCGCCATGCTCTCGCGCCCTCCCGACGACCCGGAACGTGTCGCCTGGGAACGACGGCCCGAGAACCGCGCCGTGGCCGAAGCCTACGGCGCGTTCATGAACGCCGAGACCCATCCCGAGATCCGAGCCGACGCCGCCGCTCTGGCCAACGCGCTCGCCGGCGGATCGACCGCTCGCCGTCCACGTCGCTCACGCTCGGGACTCCCGCGCTACACCGCGATCGCCGCGAGCGTGCTCCTGATGATCGGTGGCGCGTTCCTGCTCACCGAAGGCCTCCGCCCCCCGTCCACGCGTTTGACCGGCATCGAACGCGGGGCCGAGGACGCCACCGTACGACCACCACGACCGACGTCGCTCGGCAAGGACACCGTGCGCCTGGAATGGGATGCCGTCGCGACCGCCGATGCGTACGAGGTCCGCGTGCTCGACGCCGACCTGCGGATCGTCGATCGGATCTCGACGTCGACACCGTCGGTCGACGTCGATCTCACGGGCCGCGAGCGTCCGGTCTGGTTCGTGGTGGAAGCGCGCCGTGACGGCGATGCGGTCGGCATGTCGGCGCCCGTGGGGTGGCCGCGCTGATCGAAGACGACGGGACGCGTCGCGAAAGGCATAAATTCGTGGGATCAGGACTCGCTCCCGGTCGAACAGGCTCCAGCCCTTCGGCAACGTAGCGGACGTCACCGCCGACGGGATGACTCTATTCCTCACCCTGCGCCGCGCGCAGCTTCGCGAAGATCGCGTCCGCACGCGCCTGCATCGCATCGGCCTCTTCGATGCGCCCCATCGCACGCAGTGTCTGGGCGACCTCCATGCAGTCCCATCCGACGTCCTCGTGGTCGGGACCGAGCAGCTTCTCGTCGATGCGGAGCGACTGCTGCGCCATGGCGAGCGACTCCTCGAGACGCCCGACCGCACGGTAGGCGGTCGCGAGGCTGAACGCGGGAAAGGTCACGGCCATGGTGTCGGAACCGTAGCGCGCGGTCCGGTCGCGATGACTGCGTTCGAGGAGTTCGATCGCTCGATCGTAGTCCCCACCCTCGAGGTGGAAGTAGCCCAGGTTGTAGACGGCTTGCTCGTACTCCGCGCTATCGGCTCCGCGAGCCTTTTCCCAGAGCTCGAGCGTCCTCTCCATCTGCGCGCCCCCACTCTCCCGATCGCCGGTTCGCACCGCGACGATCGCCATGTTCCCGATCGCGTTGATCGTGCGCGGATGCTCCTCGCCGAGGATGCGTGTGAGTTCCTCGACCGCCGTGGTCGCCGCGTCACGCGCCTCCTCGAGCTCACCGAGAACCAGATGGGAACCGATGAAGTTCTGGATGCTCTCGGCCGCGCGGAGTTCGTCGGGTGGATCGAGAGCGAGGAACTGTTCACGGGCCTCTCGGTAGCGCTCGAGCGCACCCTTCGGATTACGCGCTCGATCCTCGAGATTGCCGAGGGTCATCAAGTAGCGTCCGAGATTGCCGCTGGGATCGGGGAACCACCGGCGGATCGTCTCGTCGTAGGTCTCGCTCAGCTCACGTGCGCCCTCGATGTCGTCGGCCAGGACCGCAATGGCGATACCCTGGTCGCCCACGCGTGCGAACAGCGAATCGTCGGGGGCGAGTCCCGCGTCGGTGAGAAGCGTCTCGGCCGAGGTGAGCACCGCCCGCGCCTCGTCCTGCTGCCCTTCGAATCTCAAGGCCTCCGAGAGGTTCAGTCGCGTGCGGAATCGTTCGGTCATGGGAGCCTCGTTGGCGTCGGCCAACTCGACGAGTTCGCGTCGGAGTTCGATGGACCGATCGTAGATTCCCAGGCCGAAGTAGGCCGCGCCGAGGGCATCGGTGAGCCGGGCCAGGGCGTAGGGTTCGGACGCGAGTGCCGCGCGCGTCTTGCTGGCACCGCGCTCGAGGATCTCGCCGGCCGTGATCGTCTTGCCCTCGCCACTGCGCGGATCGGCCACGGCGAAGAGGTCGACCAGGAAGTCCGTGACCCGCGTCGCCGAACGCGCTTCCCGCGCGGCCGTCGTCTCGGCCGCGAGCGCTCGTTGCAGGTTCTGTTGCGACTGCTGGTACAACACGAGCATGACGGCGCCGAAGCCGACGACCATCGCCAGCGCCATCGCGGCCAACGCGCTCGCGAGCGGATTGCGCCGCACGAGCATGCGAACCACGTAGGCCGTGCTCGCCGGGCGCGCCTTGATCGGCTGACGCTCCAGATAGCGTGTCACGTCGTCCGCGAACGCGTCGACGGTCGCGTAGCGACGGTCGGGATCCTTCGCGAGCGCGGTCGCCACGATCGTCTCGAGATCGGCATCGGGCACGCCCGTCCCGCGCCACGCGGCGTGCAACGAACCGGGCGGCGCGTCACAGATCACACGTACGGCCTCCGCGACCGATGACCCCGTGTCGTAGGGACGCGTGCCGGTCAGCACTTCGTACAGAACGATGCCCAGCGCGTAGACGTCGACCCGCACGTCGGGCGTGTTCGCACGGCCCTGGATCTGCTCGGGGCTCATGTAGGCGAGCGTGCCCCGCGACTGTCCGTCCTGCGTCATCGCGGTGGCATCGGCGTCGTCACTCTCGGCGAGCCGGGCGAGACCGAAATCGAGCACTTTGATCGTGGGAAGGCCGGTCGTGTCGTCGGGCTGGCCGACGATCACATTGACCGGCTTCAGGTCACGATGGATCACCCCGCGACGGTGCGCGAAGCCGACCGCTTCGCAGATGCGCACGAACACGAGGAGGCGTTCCCGGATCGTTGCTCGTTGGAGCGTCTCACCCTTTGCGATCTCCGCCCACCGCGCGAGTGTCTGTCCACGGGCGAGTTCCATGGCGAAGTAGGGCTCACCGTCGTCGGTACGACCCGCTTCGTAGATCTTCGCGATTCCCGGATGATCGAGCCGACCGAGCAACTCGGTCTCGCGTTGGAACAGACGCAGCGTCAGCTCGTCGACGTAGCGTCCGCCGCGGATCACCTTGAGGGCGACCGGACGCTTCGGCGCATCCTGCTCTGCTTCGAAGACGACTCCCATCCCCCCACGCCCGAGGACGCCGTGGATCGTGTAGTTCCCGATCCTGTCCGGATACGCGGCGAGATTCTCGCGGGTGTCGTCAGGCGCCGGCTCCGAGCCGAAGGGGCGCGTCAGGTCCGGATCGTAATTCCGTGACGTGGGATCGTCGTGCACTGGATCTCCTGCGGGCGGGGTGTCGTGGCGCGAAGAAGTCAGGACGGACCCGGACCATTATCCACGTGCGACCATCACTTGACGAGAACCATGCGGCGCGCCTGCGAGAGCCCCGGCCCCTCGACCGAGTACCAATAGACTCCCCCAGCCACCGCCGAGCCGGCACCGTCGCGCCCGTCCCAACGCACGACGTGGCGTCCCGGAGTGAGGGTTTCACCGTCGACGAGGACACGCACCAGTCGTCCGGCTGCGTCGTGGACGCGGAGATTCACCGTTCCCGTCGCCTGGATCCGGAAGGCGATGCTCGTGCTCGGATTGAACGGGTTCGGAACGTTCTGCTCGAGCACGGCCCGTACTCGAGGCGCGCCTCCGACACCGGTCGCGATCGCGGGTGCCGCCGCAGGGCTCTCGTTGCCGGCGAAGTCGACGGCGGACACGAGATAGCCCACGGTCGGATCGCCGACGGAGTCGACCCATCCCGCGTCGGTCGTCGTCCGAACGAGGGTGCCGGTCTCTGACGTGAATCCGGCGACCGGACCGCGGTAGACCTTGAAGTAGCGGAAGTCCTCATCGGGACTCGGTTCCCAACTGAGCACGTTCTCCGAGCCGTACGCGACGGCGAATCCGGACGGCGTCGACGGCGCGAGGTTGTCCACGGACATGCCGCTGTCCGGCGCGCTGTCGTAGAAGACACCGGGAACGGCCGTCAGCGCGCGCACGAAGTACACCGACCAGCAAGGACCCGCGTCCGTGGAATCGCACAGGGACTCGACGAGCGCGAAGTAGTCGTCTTCGGTCGTTGCCGGGAGGCTGAGCACGAAGTCCCAGTCCCCCACCGGTGCGCGAAACAGGGGGACACCGCTCTCGGCGGCCGCGCCGGCTTCGATGCGTCGGTAGACCGCGTAGTCGACGATGGGCTCGACCGAACCGAGTTCATCCAGCGACGAGCGCGTCCAGTTCAGCCGAAGACGACGACCCTGGTCGTTGCCGACGTCCTGTACGTCGACGATCACCGGAGAACTCACGGTGTCGGGATTGCTGGCCGGATCATAGGGATCGCTCCCGGCGATGCGCTCGGCGGAGTCGGTGAAGCCGTCGTCGTCGGAATCGAAGTCGAGGAAGTTCGGGACGCCGTCGGAATCGGGATCGTCGGTTCCTTCCTCCGCGTCCGCGAATCCGTCCCCGTCGCTGTCCAGGTCCAGATAGTTCAGGTTGCCGTCGCCGTCGACGTCGTCGACACCCTCGATGCTCGTGAGGATCCCGTCACCGTCGTCGTCCGGATCGATTCGATTGGCAGCGCCATCGGCGTCGAAGTCGACCGCGAACTCGTTGCGGTCGAGAACGGTGTCACCGTCGCTGTCGAAGTCAAGATAGTCGGCCGTGCCGTCGAGATCGGTATCGACCGTGCCCTCGACCAGGGTCGAATAGCCATCGCCATCGTCGTCGGGATCGATCCGATTGTCCGAGCCGTCGGAGTCGAGGTCGACGTCGAACTCGTCCTGGTCGAGGACCCCGTCGCCGTCGGCGTCCGTGTCCCGATAGTCCGCGGTCCCATCGGCGTCGCTGTCGAAGGTGGACTCGACGAGATCGGTGTACCCGTCGCCGTCACTGTCCGTATCCAGCGCATCGATCACCGCGTCCCCGTCGGTGTCGATCGGAGACCCTCCGTTGGTTTCCACGAAGTCATCGATCAGGTCGCCATCCGAATCGGCCAGCCCAGGGTTGGTGCCCAGGGCGTCCTCGACCGCGTCGTCGAGACCGTCACCGTCGGTGTCGATGGCGAGCGCCGGCCCGGAGACGATCAGAACGAAGGCGAACACGAACAGGAAGAACGCGGGGTGCGAGCGCATCGGTGACCTCGTGGAAACGGCGAAGGGGGGATCACCATTCTAGCACGACATCTGACGTGGGTCTGTGGACTTGGCCGTCATGGAAGTGCGTGACGTCCCGGGACCGGGTCTACCCCGCCGGGACGCAGCCTGCCAGACCTCCTCCGACGTCCAGTTATGCCGTCGACCTCAGGTGGTCCAGGGCACGCTTCGCCTCGACGGTGACTCCCACGTCCGAGCCTCTCGGAAACGTCTTTCGAAGCGAGTCCGTCCGCGCCCGCACCCAGTCGTTTCGTCGTCTCCTCGACGGACGATTGACCCCACTGCACCGACATGCACGCCTCCTGCTCGATCGATGCTTGGCGCAGCGATCAAAAGAGGTCGGCACCGTCTCGACTCGGACGATTCCGCCAGACGCGCTCATTCCCCGTAGGGTACCCAGATGTTCTTGACCTGGGTCGCGTGGCGGAGCAGCTCGCCGTGCGATGCATCGCTCGTCCAGTCGAAGGACTTTCCGCCGCTGACCCAAAGGCGTTTGAGGTTGCCGGCCGAGGCGTCTTCGACCCGCGCCGTGCCCTCGGCGGACCCGAAGTACCACAGGGCGTCGACGTCGGCGTGTTCGGCGATCGTCTTCGTGAGCACGTCGCGCTCGCCCGTGATGATGTTGAGTGCGCCCGCCGGCAGGTCGGACGTTTCGAGCACCTGATAGAGGTCGATCGCCGCGAGCGGATGGGTTTCGCTGGGCACCGCGACGACGCGGTTGCCCATCGCCAGCGCTGCGCCGGCGAGAGTGATGAAGGAGAGTAGCGGCGAATCGTCGGGGGCAACGATCGCGACGACGCCCATCGGCTCTTTCATGGCGAGGGCAACGCCGCGGATCGGGACCGAGTGGACCGCGCCGTCGAACTTGTCGGCCCATGCCGCCCACGTGAAGAGACGATCGATACTGGCCGCGACCTCTTTCTTCGCACCCTTCTCGCCGGTCATCGCGGTGATCGTGGCCGCGAACTCGTTCGCACGCTCGGACAGATTCTCGGCGATGTAATAGAGGATCTGCGCGCGGAGGTGTCCTGTCGTCGAAGACCAGCCCTTCGCCTTGGACGCGGCTTCGACCGCGTTGCGGACATCCTTGCGGTTGCCCTCGCCGACCTGGCCGACGAGGTCGCCAGTGGGACCGTAGACGGCGCGATCGTAGCCACCGTCCGGTCGAGCCTGCTTTCCGCCCACGTACAGTTTTCGCGTGCGGTCGACGTCGCGCGCGGCCATGGCCTGTGCCTTCCGGCCCTTCCTGGCCTTGCGCTTCGTGCCCTTCGTTCCGCGCGAGAAGTCCGAAACCAGATACTCGAACATTCCCTCGCGCCCGCCCTCGCGACCGTAGCCGCTCTCCCGATACCCGCCGAAGCCCGCGGCCGCGTCGAAGAGGTTGGTCGCGTTCACCCAGACGACGCCGGCCTGGATCTTCGGAGCGACGTCCAGGGCCAGGTTGAGGTTCTCCGACCACACGCTCGCGGCCAGGCCGTAGCGCGTGTTGTTGGCGAGCGCGACTGCTTCACTCGGCGTGCGGAAGGTCATCGAGACCAGCACGGGCCCGAAGATCTCCTCCTGGGCCACGTGCATCGCGGGTTCGGTGTCCGAGAGCAGGGTGGGCGGGTAGAAGCAGCCCTTCGCCGGCAAGTCGACGTCGGGTTGGAACAGCGTGGCGCCTTCGTCCACGCCCTTCTGGACCAATTCGCTGATGCGACGGTGTTGCACCGGGTCGACGATCGCACCGATGTCGATCGCCTTGTCGAGCGGATCGCCGACGCGCAGCTTGGCCATGCGGGCGCGTGTCTTCGCCAACACCGTTTCGGCCACGCTCTCCTGGACCAGAAGGCGGGATCCGGCGCAACAGACCTGACCCTGGTTGAACCAGATCGCGTCGACGAGTCCTTCGACCGCGCTGTCGAGATCGGCATCCTCGAAAATCACGTAGGGCGACTTACCACCGAGCTCGAGCGTGAGCTTCTTCTCTTGCCCTGCAGTCTGGCGACGGATGATGCGGCCGACTTCGGTCGAGCCGGTGAACGCGACCTTGTCGACGTCGTGATGGCCGGTCACCAGGGCGCCCGTCGCGCCCAGGCCCTGCACGATGTTCACTACGCCGGGCGGCAAGCCCGCTTCGACACAGAGTTCCGCGAAGGCCACTGCCGTGAGGGGTGTGTATTCGGCCGGCTTGAGGACGACGGTGTTTCCCGCCGCCAGGGCCGGCGCAATCTTCCACGCGAGCATGAGCAGCGGGAAGTTCCACGGAATGACCTGGCCGGCGACGCCGACCGCGCGGTGGCCCGGAAACTCGGTCTCCAGGAGCTGTGCCCACCCCGCGTGATGGTAGAAATGTCGCGCGACGAGCGGAACGTCGAGATCGCGGGTCTCGCGAATGGGCTTGCCGTTGTCGAGCGTCTCGAGCACGGCAAGCAAGCGGCTCTTGCGCTGCACGAGACGCGCGATTGCGTACAGATACCGAGCCCGCCCCGGCCCGCCGAGCTTCTCCCACTTGCGTTGCGCGGCACGGGCCGCGGCGACGGCCGCGTCCACTTCCGGTTCACCAGCTCCGGAGACCCGCGCGAGCAGTTCACCGTCGGCCGGATTGCGCGTCTCGAAGGTCTCCTTCGAGTGCACGAAGTCGCCGTCGATGAAGTGGCCGACGTGTCGGTCGTGCCCGTCGAGCCACGCGAGGGCGTCAGCCGCACTCTCGGGGGCCGGGCCGTAGTCCATCGATTCGAAGGTCTTGACGAGGTCCATGGATCGACTCCCGATCAGGCGAGCGCGTGACGTCGCGCGGCGGAATAGGCGCCGGTGACGTGGTGTTCGAGCTGGCGTTCGATGTCGCCGAGCAGCGACGAAGCACCGAAGCGGAAGAGAGACGGGTCGAGCCACGACACGCCGAGCTCCTCCTTCAGCAGGATGAGGTAGTTCAGGCTGTCCTTCGCCTTGGAGATCCCGCCCGCGGGCTTGTAGCCGACGCGGTGCCCGGTGCGTTCGTGGTATTCGCGGATCGCACGCAGCATGACGAGCGTGAATGGAAGGGTGGCGTTCACGCCCTCCTTGCCCGTCGAAGTCTTGATGAAGTCGGCGCCGGCCATCATGCACACCCAGCTCGCGCGCGCGACGTTGCGCAGCGTTCCGAGCTCGCCCGTCGCGAGGATCGTCTTCAAGTGGGCGTCGCCACAGGCCGCGCGGTACTCGCGCACCTCGTCGTAGAGTGCACGCCAGTCGGCGGTGAGGACGTGACGGCGCGAGATCACGATATCGATCTCTTGCGCACCGGCGGCAACCGACTCGCCGATCTCCGCGACCTTCAGTCGGTGTGGTGTGAGCCCGGCCGGGAAACCCGTCGAGACGGCGGCGACGGGAATCGAAGTGCCCTCCAGCGCTTCGACCGCGACGGCGACCATCTCGTGATACACGCACACGGCACCGACGGTGAGCTCGAGGTCGGCGATGCCGAGAGCGTCGACGAGGTCCGGGCGCAGGGGGCGTCGGGCCTTCGCGCACAGGCGACGCACGCGTCCGGGCGTGTCGTCGCCCGACAGCGTGGTCAGGTCGATGCAACCGATGGCCTTGAGCAGCCAGGCAGCCTGCGCCTCCTTCTTCACCGTCCGTCGGCCGGGAAGAGTGGCGCAGCGCCGCTCGACCGCGCTGCGGTTCACGCGTTGCGCGGCAACGAAGTCGAGATCCAGGTCGATTCCTGGATTACGTGGGTGTTCGGTCACGGGGTTTCCTCCTGGGTGCTGCCAAGGAGGATAGCAGGTGGGCGGAGAATGTCATCCATGCGCGCAGTTCCGGGGTCTCCTCCGCGCGATACGTGTCCAATGTTTCTTCGTCCAGGGTCGGGGCGGCCCCGAATCACCCGACGTCGACGGCGGACACCGTGTGCGGCAACCACAGATCGACGACCACTGGAAGGTGGTCGGACGCGGTGCGGCTCAGTTGGCTTCGCGGCACGTGCACTCCCTGGACACGAATCGATGAACTCACGAAGACGTGGTCGATCCGACGCATCGGAATGCGGCTGCTCCAGGTGTTGAGATCCGGACCCGCAGTCGACTGCGAACCGGGCGACACCGCGTTGCGCAGCACGCCGTGTAGTCGTGCCAGGTTGCGCGACCGGCCCGGTGCGTTGAAGTCACCGCAAACGACCACGGCGCCCCGTTCTGCGGCGTCCCGGAGTGTCGGATGCCCGAGCCAACGCTCGCCCAACAGCCCGTCGATCTGCAAACGTCGCTCGCGTTCGTGGATGCTCAGGTGCGTGTTGAGCACATGCAGGGTCTCGCCGCCCACGTCGATCGCGGCCCAGATCACGCCACGGCCTTCCTGGCCGAGCCGTGCGCGCCATCGAGGCAGCGGTCCCGCGTCGACTTCGCGAGCAGGGTGACGCGAGAGGATCGCGTTCCCGAAGTGGCCGTCGTCGATCTCGGTGACGGCATGGAAGTGGTACTCTGTCTTCAGCGCGGCGGCGATACGCTCGACCTGGTCGATGTGACCCGAGCGCCCGCGTCCGCGGTCGAGCTCCTGCAGACACACGACGTCGGGTTGTTGGCGGGCGATCACTCGCGCGATGCGTTGCGGGGAGTAGCGACCGTCCATGCCGCGACAACCGTGCACGTTGTAGGTGAGCACGCGAACCATGCTGCCTTCGGCGTTCTGGGGAACGGAATCGACGAACCGGCGCGCGGGCGCGTGGTCGATCCGGCCGTCCATGGCGCCCAGAGCAAGATCGCGGAGGTCCGACGGCCGCAGGTGCGCCGGCGTGGCCGACGCTTCGGCCGGCAACAGTGCGAAGGCGGACGTCTCGTGCGGGCCAGGTCCTCCGTGCGCGCCCCGTTCGAACTGGAGCGAGAGGGGCTGCGCGCGGTCGAAGCCCATCAGGACGAGATCGCCGGCATTGGCGTGCCTGACCGTGGCCAGGACGTCCTCGGTCACCTCGTGCAGATAGGGATGATCGGGACCGAAGATCTCGGGGGCATCCTCAGGCAAGGACCACCGTGTGCCGTCTTGTCGGTGCGCGGCCACGGCGTCACCGTCGCGGTGCAAGACGAGAGGCACGCCGACGTCGCGCGTGACGCGCCGGGCGAGGTCTTCGAGCTCGTCGCCGACCGGGTCGCGAGGAAGCGTGATCGATCCTGCGGGTCCTTCGTCGATCACCACGACGTCGTCGGGCCGTCCGAGGCGGGGTCCGTGCGTCGGCGTCGGGATCGCATCGCGTGGAGATACGCGGCCGCCCCAGCGGATCCATCGCGGTAGCTCGAGCTGAAACCATCGCGAACGGTCCAGTCCTCCCGTGGCCCTCGCCGGATCGGGAGCCCTCGGCGCGTCGACCGGATGCGTTCGCAGAAACTCGTGCACGACGCGGCGCGCCTGCGCGGGCAAGTGCTCGCCCCGCGCTTCAGGCCAGGGAACGGTCGCTTCCTGACCGTGGTCGGAGTAGATCCACACTTGATAGTCACGCAGCGTCGATCGATGGGCGGCCATCCAGATCCGTCGTATCGCCTTGTCGATGCCGCGTAGCGTCCACAGTGCGAAGCGTGAACGGGGGCCGCGACGATGCGCGTGCTCGTCGTAGCCGAGCAGGTTGCAGTGGATGACGGGCAACCCGCGCTCGGTGTCGACGCTCACGCCGGCGGCAACGACCTCGCGCATCAGTGCGCCGATCAGGACGCGTTCGGGAATGAAGAGGAACTCGGCGAGCAGATCGCGTCCGGTGATCGCGCGGCGCAGGAAATCGAAGATCGCCAGCACGAGCTCGACCGCGAAGGTCAGGAGCACGCGGACGAGGCTCCATGAATTCCAGAGCACGAGGCCGAGCAGGCGCAAGGGGTTCATGGCGCGCCAGACCATGTTCAAGCCAGCGGTCGAGGCGCAGAAGTGGGCCTCTTCGGCGTCGCCGCTGAAGAGATTCGACCACGCCGACCCGCTGCGGAGCAGCCCACGGGCACGGCGCATGAGACGTGTCTCGAGCACGGCCGCGGCGAAGGGATCGTTCATCGACATGTGACGCCGCAGTTCGCGGTCGTAGTGGCCGAAGGCCGGCACGGCGGTTCGTACACCGTAGAAGAATTCGGCCTGAAATGCGGGCGTGCTGCTCGGCATACCCGAATACATGGGGATGACGGAGTACTGTTCGCGCTCGACGAGGCGGCGCAGAAAGGGCATGCGCCCGTCGGCGATCGCCTCACGCAAGATCGACTCCTCGAGACCGTCGACCTGGATCAGCACCAGGCCGGTCTCGTGCGATTCGGGCGGCGCGGCGGGCGCGAGGCCGAGCAGACGTGCCGTCCACCGGTTCCGATTCACGGTTCGGCGAATGCGACTCGCAAGGATTTCAAAGCGATCGATCATCGATACCCAGGGGTCGAGGGATGGTGCCTATATAGACATGCGCGAGGGACCAGGCGATACGTCGGATCTCCCGGTGGCCACCTGGGGCGATCCCCGACCCTGTGCCTCCGTGATCCTCGGTTCGGCAGGCATCGGGCGAGTGCTATTCTGTCGATCGTGAAGCTGGACCTCGAACCCGCTACCTATCCATGATTGCGATCCTGACTCTCATTCTGATCCTCGTGATCTCGCTCTTCCTCACGCGCATGGCGACGGTCGCCCTGACGACGACGGGCTTGTCACACGAAGCGGCACGATTCCAGGCGCGCTCGGCCTTCACGGGTGTCGGATTCACGACCGACGAGTCTGAGAAGGTGGTCGGGCACCCGGTCCGGCGACGCATCCTCATGCTCGTCATGTTGCTCGGAAACGCTGGCTTCGTCACCGCGATCTCCAGTCTCGTCATCGGTTTCGTCGGCGACGGCGGGGCTTCGAACGACTGGACCAAGCTCGTGATCCTCATCGCGTGCGTTGTCGCGATCTGGCAGCTCGCTTCGAGTTCCGCCGTGGACCGCTTTCTGAGGCGTCATATCGCTCGGGTGCTCCGCCAGCACACGGACATCGACACGCGCGACTACTCCAGCTTGCTCCAGCTCGGCTCCGACTATTCGATCCACGAATTGGCCGTACGCGAGGACGAATGGCTTGCCGACCGGCGGATCGGGGATCTCGGGTTGCGCGACGAAGGTTGCCTCGTGCTCGGCATCGAGCGCGATGGCGAGTACTTCGGGGTCCCTGATGCGTCGTCACGTCTGCTCTCGAACGACGTGTTGCTCGTGTACGGACGGCACGAAAACCTCGAGCTACTCGACGAACGACGACGCGGACGACGCGGCGACGAGGAACACGAGCGCGCGAAGGCGGAGCAGAGGCAGGCCGAGCGCGAGGAGAAGAAGCGCGAACGTCGCAGCGAAGACGAGAAGCAACGGAACGACTGAGGGACCCGGTCACGGGTTCAATTTCGGGCGACGACCTCTAGATGTCCGGCCTCGCTCGTGCCGGCCCGAGGATTCGAAGATCCATTGCAGCGTCTCTGCTGTCAGAAAGACATTGCCGCATCGGCAAGAGCAGGGTTCGAGATCGATCATGTCAACGAAACGGGAGGTATTCCAAATGGGTAAGAACGAAGACAAGGCCAAGGGAGAAGCCAAGGAAAAGCTCGGCAAAGCGACCGGGAACAAAGACCTCGAGCACGAGGGCAAGGTGGACAAGGGAGTCGGAAAAGCCAAGGACACCCTGGACAAGGCGGCCGAGAAGGCCAAGGACAGTGTGAACGATCAACGCAAGAGCTCATGAGCCTTCATCATGATTCACGTGGGGACGACGCGTTCCAGGACCTGGATCTCCGCGAGCTTGCCGAACTCGAGTCGACCGAGCGCGCCTTCGTGTCGTGCTATCTGTGCCCGCCCGACCGGACCGGATGGCTCGACGCACGGGCACAACGGCTGAGCGGATTGCTCGAAGACGGGTCCGAAGAGTTGGAACACTTCGAGGCGGGCATGGAAATGATCCGACGTTGGCTCGAGGATCTCCCGCAACGAAGCGAAGCGGTCTGCGTTTTCGCCTGCTATGCCCTCGACTTCGTCCAGGGCACTGCTCTACCCGTGGCCGTGCCGCAACGCCTGCGTCTGGGGACGGCTCCCTTCCTGCGTCCGCTGGCCGAGTTGCAGGACGAGCACGAGAATTTCGTGTTCGCCGCCGTAGACAACGATTCTGCACGCATCCGGCTGGTCAGTTCTGCCCTCATCCGGGCGCGCGAGCGTATCCGTGGCGACATCAAGAACCACGTCAAGAAGGGTGGCTGGTCCCAGAAACGCTATCAGCGCCGACGCACCAACGCATTGCAGGAATATGCCGGCGAGGTGGCCGAGCGATTGGGAGAGATCAGTGAGGAGGCCGACTGCGGGCGTATCGTCCTGCTAGGTTCGGAGGAAGTTCGTACGGCCATCCTGCAAGCTCTGCACGAGACGGTGCGCGAGAAGGTGGTCGCCGACGAGCCTTTCGACCTGGAACGCTCGGAGGACGAGCTTCTGGCTGAAGCCTACCAGCTCTACTTCGAGGCCGAGCGCGAGGACGAGCGGACCCTCTGGGATCAGATAAAAGAGGAGGCGTTCAGCGAGGGCCTCGCTGCGACCGACGCTGAAGACGTCTGGTTCGCGCTGGCCAACGGACGCGCAGACGTGGTTGCGGTGGAACGGGATCTCGAGCTGCCAGCCAGCCGCTGCCGCGCCTGCGAGAACGTGACACCCTATGAGGTCGACCGCTGCCGATTCTGCGGTTCGGAGGACGTCTTCACCGCGTCGCTGGTGGAAGCCTGCGTGCGTCAGGCGGAATTGACGAGTGCCGGAATCGATTTCATGGACCCACTGCCGGGACTGACGAAGGTGGGAGGAATCGCGGCTCTCCTCCGCTATTGATCGGCCGCACGATCGCAGTGTACGGGAACGAGAAGTTGAGCAGCACGGCCATCACGCGTTGCGCGACGATGAAATGCGCCGTTGGGAGTTGGAACGCATACAGCTCGATCAGCGGCTTGATGAGGTTGCTCTCGAGTCGCTGAATTGCCAGGCAGATCGACAGAATGATTCACACGCGTGGTGGATCTTCGCCCGAGACCACGATGACCGCCGGCAGCGTCGAGCATCTCCTCGGTCAATCGTTCACCGAACAGCGCACCACTCCTGGCCTGACAGCTCGGGCAGAAGTCTCTCGTCTGGAAACCGAACGCGAGCAGGTGCTCGAAGCGCTGCTCCTGGGTGCGCGTGTTCCGCTCGAAGTGCTCTGGTGTTCCGAAGCGCACGTCCTCAGCGCAGGGTCAGGGAAAACGCACGGGCATCGTCCATGAGGCCGAAGGCCTGGTCGAGGCGGAGGTCCCGGTCCAACCCCGGCAGGTCGATACGAAGACCGATCCCGCCGTCGACCCAGACGTCGGCCGGGCGGTCGGCCCCGGAGACGCGCGCGGCGTCCGCGAAGGTCGCGAGCGCGGCGCGGAACGGCCCCCACTCGAGACGCCACCACTGGAGCTCGATGCTCGTGTCGGCGAGTCGCGGGGCGAAGGCAGGACCGGTGATCGTGCCGCCATCGAGCAGCGGATGCGCGCGGAGCGAACGCGACCGGGCCTTGCCGATTCCTGCTCCGGGCCAGGCCCACGCGGGAGCTCCATCACCGACGACGTCCAGGCCACCGTCGAGACGGAGTCGCAGGGATCGACGGAACACGGGCATCTCGACCCGCAGGTGCGTTCCGAAGCCGACGAACGACGGTGCATCATGACCGTCCCAGAAGGCCGAGCGCACGTCGAATTGGCCGCGGCCCTCGCTGTCGACGTAGCGGAGTCCCGCTTGCAGTCCGTGGTGCCGAACGCCCGACGTTGCCACGCGTCGCATGAGCCCGAGATCGACGTGGAGGTCCGCCGTTCGCCAACTCGAAGCCCGGGCTCGGATGAGTCGCGAGGCAGTTCGCCCCTTCCGGCGAAGCGTGGCGTAGGTCTCCTCGCTCCATCCGGAGTCGAGCGTCGTGACCCACGGGCCGGTGGGAACAGCCGGAACGGCCACCCGGACCTGCCACGCTCGACGCCCCTCCAGGGTCCGGACGCCGACCGACCAGAGGTCACCGACACCCATGCCGTTCGCAACGTCGGCGGAGAATTCGCGATTCACGCTCCAGTCGAGAAGGTTCGCGAGGAGCCATCGTCGTGGCGACGGAACGTGCGCGCGTTCGGCGACGTCGGCCTCGACTCGCGCGGTACCGTCGCGCTGCATGTCCGGGTGGACGCGGGAACTGCGGATCGCCGGCACGGCGTCCAGCCGGCGTTGCGTGCGACGAAGGTTCTCGCGGGTCAGTAGGGTCGTGTCGCCGAGCGCGATCACCTTCTCGAGCGTACGGTAGTTCGTTCTCCGCGTACCGCCGACGAACACGTGGCCGATGCGGGGTTCTCCGAGGTGGTTCCACTGGTCGAGTGCGGCGTCGCTGTCGCCGTCGACGTAGAACGCGGCGCCGAGAATGCGCCGCGCGTGCCGGTCGTCGGGACGGCTCGCGAGAGCACGGCGCGCCGCGCTCACGGCGGAACCCACGTCGCCTCTGCGGAGATCGTCGAGGGCGCGATGCCGCCATGGTGCGATTGCCGTGGTGTCGTCGACGGGCGTTCTCACCGGGGAGGATCGGGTCGATCGCGCGCGATCGGATCGGCCCGCGATCCGCAGCATCCATCGGCGGCCGTGGAGCCATTTCCGGTCGAATTCTGCGAGCGACAGGGAACGCGACGGCCCGACGGCGGGATCGTGGATGAGGATCTCTCGGGTGTCGCCCGCGACCACGACCACGTAGTGCAGGCGCCGCGGCCCGGACTCGAGGAGCACGATGACGGGACCGGAGGCGAGCCAGTGAAGCAGCGTGCGCGTCGAATCAGCCCTGGTCGCGGCAACCTTCCAGCCCTGTTCACGGAGCCGATGGACGAGATCGCGCGCAGAGATGCCACCCCGCTGCCGGTCGACGAGGTCGTCGTAGTCGGCCGGGCGCGCGGAAAGATCACCATGCGCGCGGCGCAGCATGGCCGCGCAGGCACCGGCGCAGCCGAGTTCGCTTTGAGTGAAGTACGGGACCCGGGACGGCTTCGGGTCTGCCACGGCCATCCGTGGCAGACCCGTTGCGCCGATCGTCGCCAGAACGACCCCGAGGGCGAGCGCGGTCCGGCGCATGGGTCTCGATCCTCCCCCGATCAGTCGACGGTGAGGAGCAGCAGGACCAAGAGAATGACGATCAGTACGGACGCACGGATCACGATCTTGTCGCCGCCCACGAGCGATTCCTCGAGGTCCTCGAGCGCGTTCTCGACGCGGTCGAGATCCTCGTCACCGAGCGTCTGCACGGCGCCGCGGGCTTCGTCCAGGTCGATCCCGTGGTCACGGGCGACCCGTTGCGTCGACTCCGCATCGAGGAACTCGTTCAGCGCCGCGCGAGTCTCGGCCCGGGCATCTGGTGTCTCTGCGACGAACTCACGTAGTTCCGCGGTCGCCGCGTCCGACGCCAGGGAAGCGTTGGGCATCACGGCCAGGACCAGGGTGACTACGGCGAGCCACGCGAAGCGTCGTGAGAGTTGCTGGAGCTGGTTCATGACGAGGCCGCCTTCCTCTCGTGGAGATCCTCCTTGTAGGCTTCTCTTCCGGTGTCGATGGCCTCGCGGACTGCTTCGACGCGATCGCGCGCGGCGTCACCGACGTTCGAAGCCGCGTCGCCGACGGCCGAGGTCGACTCGTCGACCTTGTTCCGCGCGGTGCGCGTCGATTGTGCGACCTGGTCGGCCGCGTCGCCGACTTTCTCGCGACCGGTGTCGATCGCGGAGTTCGCGGAATCCTGGATCTGCTCGCGGGTCTCACGGCCGCTCTGCGGCGCGAGGAGAAGCGCGGTGACTCCGCCGGCGACCAATCCGGCAGCAAAGGCGAGTGTAGCGTTGTCCTTGGACATTTCGTTCCACCCCTTCGTGGTCTTGGGGAAATCGGTCAGCGGTGATCGCGCCTCAGGGCATTCATGCCCACACGCGCACCGTGTACGGCGGCGGCCACGTGGTCCGTGGACCGGGCCAACCGTTTCGCGTCCTGCAGGAGCGGGACGACGGTGTCCGTGGCCTGCTCGGTCACGGAATCCACGCGCGAGGCCACGTCGTCGACGTGCTCGGTGATCGCCTGGATCCGTCCGAGTTCGTTTTCGCTCTGCTCCAGGACCCGAACGGCCCGGGGGCGGAGCTCACGCAACGTCTCCGACGCTTCGTCGGCCGCCGTGCGGACGCGTCCGCCGGTCCTTACGACCACGAACGCGATCACCACGAGCGCCACGGCGGCCGCGAGGGCCGCCAGTTCGTAGATGCTCAGCGTGATAGTGATGTCGATCGGACCTCTCGTCGTGCCGGAACGATCGCGAGATCGCGCCAGCGTTCAGGACACATCAAACGATCGCGGGAGGATCTCCACTGCGGGGCGATCCATGCATCCGGGGATCGGGGCGATCCCCATGTCGAACGAAACGGTCGGTTCCGGGCCAACATCCGGCTTGTTCCGTGCCTCGGGACCCACGGTCCGATCGACGATGGCCTCGCCGAGACCCACGGGGGGCGGGCGGCGCCGAACTCGACGCGCGCAGTGTTCCGATCACCGCGAGCGCACGCGGCGACTCGATCGCAGTGCAAGTCACGATGCCGGTGATGGCGAGCAGGAAGATCGCGGTCCGGCGGCGCGTCCCCGCCCCACCCTCGCAGGCTCCCGAAAGCGAAGGTTGCGGGGCAGGGGCGACAGGAGGAACCTCGGGGGCCGACGACGAAACCGCGGTGCGCCTGCTCTGCGAATCGGTGTACCAGTGGCGCCGTCTCGTCGGTCTCCTCCTCTTGCTCGTGGTCGGGAGGACGGGTCTCATTCTCCTCGGCGAGGACTCGTACCCCTTGATTCTCTTGGCCTATGACGAGATCGAGGACGTCGCGGTCCATCGGCAGCTCTACGATCCGCTGGCTGAGCAAGAGGTCTGGAAGACGCGCTTCGAGATCCCACGCGAGTCCCGGTTGACGCACGATGGCGTGGGCGAGGAGGTGCTCGACGAATCCTACCGACCGACCATGGCGTTTCACGCCGGACCCGGGGGTGACCTCGGGCGCTACGTCGTCGTTGCCGCCGTCCAGATCTACAGCCCCTCCTTTCTTCTCTTCGTCGACAAGAACACGGGCCAGGTCGAAGGGTGGTATGCGAATCCGAGCCACTTCGACGCGGGAATCGTGATCGATCTCGACGGGGACGGACGTCAGGAGCTGGTGTTCGGCGCGGCCGACAACGCCATGGATCGCGCCGCGGTCACTGCCCTTCGCCCTGGCGCCTGGTCGGGCAGCGCGGCGACCGTGAAGTGGAACGAGACGGGACGCGATGCAGCCCTCGCTCGTGTCTTGCTGCCCGACTGGGCAGAGTCCCGAGGGATATCGATGTCGGCACGTCTTCAGATCACGGACCTCTCCGAGTCTGCGTTCGACCACGTGAATCGGACCCTCACCGTGGGCACGGGGATCCAGGGCACTTTCTTCTACAACGCTCGCGTCGACGCAACGCTACGGCCGGTCGCGAAGAAACCGCTCGTCCTGTGGGACAAGGACGAGATGACACACGGCGACCTCGGTCTGACCGCACCCGACCTGGAATCGATGGCGGGGGGATTTCTCTGGTTCGAGGGAACTCCGCGCGACTGAATTGTGCCCTTCCCCGGGGCGAATCAACCAATCAATGAGTTGATGTGGCTCCATCCTGCGACCGAGCAGCTCGCCATGGTAGATCGTCGCGCCGGGGACCGCCCTTGTCGAGGCCCACACACCGTCGCCGGACACAGCGAGGCATTGCTCCAGTGTTTCGAGACATGGAGCTCGAAGGGAATCCTCGACCACAGCGGAATGTGCATCGATCGCGGAGTCGCGGCGTCTGAGGTCGAACAGAGAGCGAATCAGATCCACCGTGGAACGATCGCGTCGACGCGGGACGTCGCGAACCCGAAACTCAGTGAAGCCCTGAGGAAGCCGGGCCGTCGGATCGCGCGTGAGCCTCGAGTTCGCTGCGCATGTCCTGGTAGCGCACCACGCGATCCCGATCACCATGGGCGGCGAAGAGCGTGATCGAACGATCGATCGCATGGCGCCGATGGCTCATGTGCGAGAACGAACCGAACAGCGCGGGTTCGAGCTGGACCAGGTCGCGCATCCCTGCTTCCTCCTCACCGGCGCCGACGCGCGCCCGTGCGTGCGCGTGACGAGCGAAGAGCCTCACGCTCTCGTTTCCCGGATACTCGTCACCCAGGATAGACGACGCCGTCGACGCGGACGTCAGCGCGGCCCGAAACTCTCCCCGATCGATCTCGAGACATGCGACCGCGATCCATGTCTCCGCGAGCGCCACTCCGTCGCGTATCGAGTGCTCCGAGGCCACGTGGAGTGACGATTCGAAGGCACGGGCTGCTTCCTCGAGGCGACCCGCGCCGTGAAGACTTCGCCCACGCCCGGTGTGGTCGCGGATCATGCTGAACGGACGCGCGCGCGGGAGTTGCTCTTCGCAGTCGATCGCGCGGGCGAAGGCGGCTTCCGCATCCACGTAGCGTGCCAGGCCGAGACACGCGAGCCCCCGAGCGAAGTCCGCATCCGCAAACGTCTTGTCCGGATGTGTTTTCGTCTCCTGGAAGATCTCCGACGCCCGCTTCGCCTCGAGTCGCCCGATCGCCGGATTCCCACGGAGCGTCTGCGTGATTGCGTGCGCAAGATGGAAGTATCCCATGCGCACGTGGTCCGGTCCGAGGAGCTCACGCCCCGTCGACAGGATGTGCGTGTGGCGCTGCATGGCCTGCTCGAAGAATCCGAGCCCGGTTTCGGCCGCGGCGAGCCGATTCATGACGACGAGTGTCCGGTTGTCTTCGTCTCCGAGATACTTCTGATAGCCCTCGAGGGCTTCTCCGAGGAAGTCACGCGCGCGCGGGTAGTCTCCGATCTCGCCGAATCCCCGTCCGCGCGCATACGCGAGTTGGAGTCGAAGGGGCTCGATATCGCCGGGTAGATCCGGAAGGACCTCGGCGGCGGCCGCCAAGAAAGTGTCGGCCTCCACGAGCATCTGTTCGCGTCCCGCAGCATCCGCGAGCCGGAACCACGCCAAGTAGACGAGCCGCGCCTTCTCGTCGGTGGCGAGCCCGGAAGCTTCCACGCCATGGACGAGGTTCTCCACTTCCCGTCGCATGCGTGGGTACTCGGGTGTTGCATTGGCAATGTTCTTGGCGAGTGTCCATCGGAGCAGCTCGGCACCGGGTTCCTCGAGGCCATCGAGCAGATCGACGGCCCTCGACCACAAGGAATGGGACGCGTCGGACTCTCCGAGATCAGCCTTCACATCCCCGATCGTTCGGAGGACCTGGGCCAGGACGAAGGGTTGGTCCACGAGATCGTCTTCCGCTCGTGTGACCGCCATGTCGAGCGTTTCGGCCATGGTGACGTGACGATCCCCGCCCGTGGGCCCGGAGGCTGCAAACATTCCCTGCAGGTATTCGGCAAGACTCGTAGCCGTCGCCGACTGTCGTCGCGCGATCTCGGCCTCACGTTCCGCCCGTTTGTAGAGGATCGTCGCCGTGATCGACGACGAGACGATCAGGAGGAGGAGCGCCGCGGCCAATCCGGTCGCCAGAGGATGACGACTGGTCAGCTTCCGGAACGGGTACAATCGCCCTCCCCGTCGCGCCGCGACGGGACGTCCATCGAGATAGTTCTTCAGATCCCGCGAGAGATCCGAGCACGCGTCGTAGCGCGCATCCGGATCGATCTCGAGTGCACGGTCCAGGATCGCTCGCAGGTCGACCGGGAGAGTGCGGCTTCGGTCGTCGGTCGCGGATCGCACGACCTCGCCTCGCGAGACGGCACCGAGCAGCGACAGCGTCGTGTCAGGATCGACGTCGTAGGGAACTCTGCCGGACAGCATCTCGTGCAATACGACACCAAGGGAGAACACGTCCGAACGGACGTCGATCCGATCACGCTCACCGCGCGCCTGCTCCGGGCTCATGTACTGGGGCGTGCCCAGCATGTGACCCGCGAGCGTGAACCGGGGATCTTCCTGACGGTCCAGGGGCCGCGCGATCCCGAAGTCGATGACTTTCACCACGGGTTGTCCGTCGTGCTCGGAGACGAGGACGTTGGTCGGCTTCAGATCACGATGGATGATCCCACGACGATGCGCGTGCTCCACGCCCGCACACGCCTGCAAGAACAGGCGGACGCGACCCCGTAGACCGAGACCACCTGCGTACTCCGTGATCGAGGGCCCACGCACGAACTCCATCGCGAAGAACGGCAGGCCTTCCCCCGTCGTCCCCGCGTCGAAGACGCGTGCGACGTTCGAATGCTCGAGACCGGCGAGGACCTGTTGCTCGGCCAGGAAGCGCTCGCGCGCGAGGGGATCGAGTCGCCGAGTCCGCAGGATCTTCAACGCGACTTCACGCGCGACCGGTTCGATCTGCTGTGCACGATGGACCACACTGGACCCACCGCGCCCGATCTCTTCGCGGAGTTCGTAGCGGTCGAAGGAGATTTCGGGCTCGACCACGGGCTCGGTCACCACAGGCGTCTCGAGCCAGGCCCTCAGTCCCCCATCAGCAAGACCGCGAACGCTGTCGATGTCTTCTTGGTCGAGCGCGAGCACATCTTCGGCCGCACGGCGCAGCGCGTCGTCCGCGCCGCACACCCGCGCCAAGAATTCCCGACGTTCGTCGCCCGATAGTCCCGCGGCGCCGAGCACGACATCGCGTACCCGCTGGAGATCTGGTTCACCCACGACGCCGATCCTCGGGCCGCGCCGACTTGATGTGCTGCGCCAGCCACGCGCTCGCGAAGGACCAATCCCCGCGAACCGTCCGTTCGGAAACCCCGAGGATCACAGCGATGTCGATCACGTCCACGCCACCGAACACGCGCATCTCTACCACCCGCGCCATACGCTCGTGCTCTCCCTCCAACGCCGACAACGCTTGATCGAAGGCAATGACGTCGATCATGCGGCCCTCGGCCATCCCCCCGTCCGTGACGACGAGGTCGTCCAGCGTGACCCGCGAGTGATCGCCACCGCGCTTCAACCGCGAGCGCGTCCTCGCGTGATCGACCAGGACGCGGCGCATCACGCGGGCCGCGAGCGCGAAGAAATGACCCCGCGAACGCCAACCGATCGACTCATGATCGACGAGACGCAGGTAGGCCTCGTTGACCAGTGCGGTCGGCTGGAGGGTGTGCCCTGGACTCTCACGGCTCATGAAACGGGCCGCCATGCCCCGCAACTCCGGGTACACGGCGCGATAGACGGCATCGCGACATGTGCCGTCGTCGTCGGACTGCTCGAGCGCGAGGAGCAATTCGGTGATCGATTCCATGGGGACCAACGTCGGAGATGAGTCAATGGGAGCCATGGGGCTCCGGAAAAGCGTCCTTCTCGGGATGTGGGCACATGGTGTCGCGCAGCGAGCAGGGGCGTCTGCGGTTGCGCTCTTCGTTTCCAATGGAGGGTACCCGACCGTGCACGGAACACTCAACGATCTCGTGGATCGTGAGCCCACGCGGATTGCGCTCGTCGCGACCCAGACGTCGTGTGGGTTCCCTGGGTGTTCGCCCTCTTCGGGATGCAACCGATGGCCCGGCCGAGGTGCCCCGGCCGGAGCCGGGGACACCTCCTGCTTCCACCCCTCCACCTTCACTTGATCAGGATCATCTTTCGACTGAGCTGCACAGCGCCGGTGTCGAGCCGGTAGTGGTAGACCCCACTCGGGACGCGGTGTCCGTCATCATCGGTGCCGTTCCAACGCACGGTGAACTCACCCGCATCGCCGAAGTTCTCGTCGACGAGAGTCCGGACGATCCGCCCACGCAGATCAAAGATCCGCAACCGGACCCGACCGGCGTCGGCCACACCGAAGGTGATCGACGTCCGCGGGTTGAAGGGATTGGGATGGTTCTGCTCGAGGCGCGCCGTTTCAATCCGGGGCGGAGCCGACGTCGCGGGTTCGACGATAGTCGCCACGCCGTCGACGTCGAAGGAGCACGGGCTACCTTCGTTGAACAGCACAGAGACCAGACCGAGCGTCCGCACTTGGCCGATCGACGTCGGATCGCCTTCGACGAGAAGTTCGAAGAGAGCGTCGCCCCCGACGAGGACGGCGGGCCCGGCGGCCACGATCCGCAGTTCGCCGGGCGTCTCGGGATTCAACTGGGGCGCGGTCCACGCCTCGGTCGCCGTACCCGTGGTCCGCACGCCCGACACCTGGAGTCGCGTCTCGTCGAAGCCGATGACGATCTCGTAGCTGTAGATGGAAAGCGGACCGAGTGGACGGTCGACGGTGACGGGAACACGCGTCGTGACCCCTGCCCCGACCTCGGAATCCGGGATCTGTACCCGGAGCGCGCACACCCGGATGATCGAGGATTCGTCGACCGCACCCGCCGCGTCCTCCACGCGGACCCGCGTCGTGCCCTCGGCGAGAGCCGTGAGTTGACCTTCCCCGTCGATTGACGCTACAGACGGATCAGTCACCGACCAGATCACCGGCGTCGTCACGGGGCCTTCGACCGTAAAGGCCTGCGCATCGCCCGCCACGAGCTCCGCTGCGTCTGGAGACACGCTGATCGCAGGCGGCCGCACGACCTCGAGTCGGCCGCTGGCCTCGATCGCCGGGAGGTTCTCGTTGAACACCGCAGCGGTCGGAGCGATGTCCACGTCCGAGGTGCTTCGGTCGGGATCGATCGCAAAATCGACGAACAGAAGAACTCCGCTCGCCGCCAGCGGCGACGCTCCGGCAAGTGCGAAGGATGCCGACGTGGAAGCGCCGCTCCAGGCGACCTGCGTCCAGCCAGCATCCCCGGCTACGGTGCCGACCAGATCGAAACCGACCACCTCCCCCAAATTCGCCGGCCACGACAGTCCGAACTCGGCGCTGAGTACGCCGTAGGCGGACGGGTCAGTGATCGTGAGCGGAATCCGGACCGTTCGTCCGGGCGCTCCCCCGACATCACTAGCTCCCAACCGGATCGCCCGGACGGCATAGGGACCCGACACCCCGATCGTCCCGCCCGCCTCGGTGACGACCACGTCCACCACTCCCGGGGCGTTCCCGACGAGTTCTCCGTCCGTACCCGCGAAGTCGGCGACGATCGGATCCGTACTCGCGAATGCATACGGGGCCGCCCCGCCGTCCACGCTCAGGATGACCGACTCGCCGACCAGGACCTCCGCCGACGGAGGCGTCACGTTCAGATTGGGAAGCGCATCGATCCGGAGCTGACCGTTCGTGAGCGATGTCACGGCCGGCGTCCCCTCGTTCAGGATTGCACCGTCGAAAAAGAAGGTGCGGTTGCCCAGATTGGGCCCGTTCAGCAGGATCTGCAGCTCCAACAGTGTTCCGGCAGCGCTCAGGGGAGCATCGACCGAACCCACGATCGTTCCGCGATCGCCGTTCGACGAGAACGAGATGTCGACGCCGTCGGTCAGGGTCCCGACCGTTTCCACGCCGACCAGTTCGGCGGTGGAAGTCCCCCACCGAACGTTCAGTTCGAAGGACACGACGTCGAGGCCAGTCAGATCGCTCGTGGTGACGGGCACGCTCACCACGTCGCCGAGCCGCCCGATTCCCGTGCCGAGCCCGAGATCGACGGCACGGGCGGGGGCTGCGACCGCGACCGCCAGCCCCAGGACGAGGGCGACGATCGCAGTCCGGATCCCCGGAAGTCGTCGTGCGGGACGTTGGTTCATCATCATGACCGTCTCCTTTCGTGAGAGGTGCTCATGGGGAACTCCTCTCACTTCAGGAGCATCATCTTGCGGACGTCACTCTGGTCGCCCGCGTTCAGGCGGTAGAGGTAGAGCCCGCTGGAGACCATTCGGCCCGCGTCGTCGCGTCCGTCCCAGACGATGCTGTGGTCGCCGGCAGAAAGTCGCTCAGCGAGCAACGAACGCACGAGGCGTCCCTGGACGTCGAAGACCACGAGCTCGACGAGCGCTTCGTCCGATGCCATGCCCGGCACCGAGAACTGGATCGTCGTACTGGGGTTGAAGGGGTTCGGCCGGTTCGGATCCAACCCGAAGTCGTGACGCGAAGGCACCGTGGCGTCCGTCACCTCGGAAACGACGACCTGCTCGTTCAGCATGGCGCGTTCGAGCGTGACCGTGCCGAACTCACCCGGGGCCACTTCCGCTCGACCGCGAATACGAATCCGCACGCCGTCGGTCACGTCGAGCACCTCCCCCGTAGCGAGGGCGATGTCGAGGACACCGGCCGAAGACTCGTTCCAATGCAGCGCCGCGGCGCTCGTCGCCGAGGTCGTCATGACGTCTTCGACCACCACACGGTCTGGATCGAAGCGTAGACGGTAGGTGTGAGCGAGGAGTTCGCCCTGACCCGTGAGTCCGATCGTGAACTCGACGCTCTCCCCTGCCCCGACGGCGACGTCGGGCATCGACACCTGGAATTCCCCTTCCTCGTAGCCCGTCCAGTCCGGGATCATGCGCGTCGGAACGTTCTCGAACTGGCAGGGGAAGAACTCGGACAGCCCGGCCACGTACTCCAGGATCAGACCCGCGTCGAAGGCGGTCAGCGACCCGGAGCATCTCACGTCGCCGAGCGCCCGCTGACCGGCATCCAGCGTGATCAATCCCACGACGTCCTGGAGGACCAGCGAGGCGTCGAAGGCGCGGATCTCGCCGTTGCGGCTCACGTCGCCGAGCGTGAGGTTCTGGACACCCGATACCGCGTAGCTGGAGTAGTCGACCTCGTCCGTCACGCGATCCCCGAGGCCGTCGGGGTTGTAGTCTCCACCGGACGCCACGTCGTTGGAGTTGTCCAGAGGGCCGGTCGGATCGCCCCACCAGTTGCCCGCAGCGCTCACGACGAAGCTGCCACTCACGTTCTCGACAGCGTAGACCTCGTTGTCCTGGAAGTCCGAGTTGGTGATCTGCATGGTTGCCGGATCCCCTGACACCCCCTCGAAGCGAATTCCCACGCGATTGCGTTCGAAGACACATCTGTCGAGTAGCACCGGGTTGGCGCTGTTGAGATCCAGTGCCCCGTCGACGGACGCGCGGCCGCCGTAACGGAACATGACGTTCTGGAACTGCAACTCGGTGTCGATCGCGGTGTTCTCGATCTGGATCGCCGCCCAACGCCGGTTCGCGGTCGGAACGGTGGCATCGCCGTCTAGATTCGAGTCCCCTCCGTAGAAGTCGTCGTCGATCGACGTGAAGACGATCAGACCTTCCGCGGTAGAATCACCGAGTGCGATCAGCGATCGCTTGACCACGATTCGTGCAAAGGTGTCCATCTTCACGATGACACCGGGATCGATCGTCAGACTCGACGACAGCCCGACGGTCAGGGTCGACGACGGTTCCAGGAAGTAGGGTACGTTCTCGATCTGTCCCATCGCGATCCTCGGCAGCGTGACGTCGGCAGCGAGCGTCTCGTCCACGAGCGACAGCACGTTGTTCGCATTGTTCTCCAGGAAGACGTTCCCAGTGGAATTCGCGCCGAGGAACTGAGCCGCGACAGCTGACACGCGGATCGGGGCGATGCCTTGTCCGCCGAAGGTGTTGTCTTCGAGGACCGGCTGGCTGTCGCCCAGCAGCTCGATCCCGTACTCCTGATTACGATCGAACTCACACGAACGGATGGTCGGAGAGGCTGTGGTGAGGATGAGTGGTGCTCCGAAGTTGTTGCCGTCCGACCCCGCGTATGCGAAGACACAGCTCTCGAAGATCGTCACGGCGTCGTCGCTCGTGTCCGCCAGAGAAATGAAGCCCCACCCCGGAGCGAACGGAGTGGACAGAGAGCCGTCGCGGTTCGAGTCCGCGGGATTTCCGTAGCGGTCGTCGCGAATCGTGGTGAAGACGATTGGCTCCGCCAGTGTCCCCACCGCCACGATACCCCCGTTGACGAAGATTCGACCCCAGAGGGGATCGCGCGGCACCGTGAGCGACTCAGTCCGTCCGAGCTTGAGCACGACCCCGGGCTCTATCGTCAGCGTACTCCCGAGAGCCACCGTGAAGTTGTCTTTGACCAGGCCGCGAGTGATGTTCGTGAACCCGGCCACGTCCCACTTCCGCAGCGTCGCGTCGACACCTAGGGTCTCGCCGATCAGGCCGAGCAGATCGAGCGCATTGTTGGCGAAGGAGTTTCCGGTGAATGTCGGTTCGGCGACCACGGACTTCGATATCGGGACGTCGGTGCAACCGAGGAACGCGTTGTTCTCGACAACCACGTCCGACGTTCCTTGCAGCCAGAGACCGCGTTCGACGAACTCGAACTCACACTCTCGGATCGTCGGGCTCGCCGACAGCGTCGTCACGGTCGCCCTGGTGTTGGCGGACCGCCTTCCTCCGAAGCGGAACAGCGCATTCTCGATCACGCTCGTCGCCCCGGATCCGGGCTGGAACTCGATTCCCGACCAGTCCCCCGCGGCGGGCACCGTCTGTGTTCCATCATTGTTGGTGTCGCCGACCACCGAGTCGTCCTCGAGCGACGTGAAGATCACCCGCGGACCGGAAGTCGATCCCACGACCAGGTCGCCCTCGACAACGATTCGATCGGCGCCCCTGTCGGCCTTCACGATCACGCCTGGTTCGATCGTGAGCGTGACCCCCGCCCCGACGGTGAGGCCATCGATGGGTAAATAGGGGATCCCCGATGGATAGGCAGAGAATGCCGTGGCCGGGATCTCCTCGATCGTCGCATCGGCGGCCAGGGATTCAGGGAGAAGTCCGATGGCGTCAGCAGCGTTCTGGGAGATGGCATTCCCACTGAAGGTCGGTGACGAAACTGCGGACACGGCCACGGGAACGCGCGTGCACAGGGAAATGGCCGTGTTGCTGATCGATGGACTCGAGTTGCCGTCGATCCGGATGCCGTCGAACATCGCGACGATGTCGCAGTCGGAGATCGTCGGCGATGCGCTCGTCATCCAGACGCCGGCACCGCCGTAGCGCAGCACGCAGTTCTCGAAGATCGTTTCCGCGTCCACGGAGCTGTCGGCAATCCGGATCTGAGCCCAATCGCCGGTCTGCGGGACGATGACGCCCCCGTCACCCTGCGTGTCGGCGGGGCTTCCGTAGGAATCATCGTAGAGAGCGGTGAACACGACCGGCTCACTCGCGGTACCCACTGCGGTCAACGCGCCGAACACGACGATTCCCGTCGCCTGATTCGGTCCCGTGCGCACGCCGACCTTCGTCACGACCCCGGCGCTGACGGTCAGCTTGACTCCCGCCGGGATCGTCAGGTCGTCGGCGAGCCAGTAGGTGATGTTCGTGAATCCACCGAAATCGCGCGGATCGAGCGTCGTGTCCACACCCACCGTTTCGCCGCGCAAACCGATCGCTGCGATTCCCGCGTTGCTGATCGAATTGCCCGAGAAGGTCGGTGAGGCCACGAGCGACATCAGGACCGGCGTGAATGTCGTGTTCGAAAAGCTGCAGTCAATGATGGCCGCGTCGTTCAGTCCGACCAGCTCGATACCGTAGTCGGTGTTGCTGAACGAAACGTCGGCGATCGTCGGACTCCCCGTACCCAGGTCGGTCATGCGGACCACGCCCTGGCCGTTCTTGCCGTAGCGCAAGTCGGCGAATCGGATCGAACCGCTCGCACCCGCCCGGAACTCGATCTGACCCCAGTCGTTCTTCACCGGCGAGGTGGTCGAACCGTCGCCATTCGTGTCGAGTGGGTCACCGACCGTATCGTCCTTGAACGACGTGAACACGACCGTCTCGCCCGGTCCGGAGTCGCCATCCATCGTCAGTGTGCCGTCGACGAAAATGTCGACGCCCGCACGAGGCTTCACGACGACGCCCGGCTCGAAGCTCAACGTCGCGCCCGCGGCGACGGTGATGTCACTCTGTAGGATGTATGTGAGATTGGGAATCGCGGAGCCACCCACACCGATCGCTGCCTCGCGCACGCGCCAGGTCGAGCTTCCGGTCAGCGTACCTCCCAACATGCCGATCGCGTCGAATCCATTGTTCTCGGTCGATCCGAAGCTGACCGAGTCGAAGACGGGATCGGCGCTGATCGAGATCTGGACGGGCACGTCGATCATCGCGTTGATCTCGGTGGACCTCAGTTGTGGCCCTGACGTGCCCAGGCTCTCCACACCGATGAATCCGAACGAAAGATCGCAGTTCGCGATCTCGGGGCTCGCGTCCCCCTCACAGCGCACGGACCCGATGTTGCCGTTCCCGGCGAATCGTACGTCGACCCCATCGAGCGTCGAACTCGGGTCCGATCCGCTTGCGAACACGATGCCTCGCCAATCGCGCCGCGCCGGAACGCTCGCGTTTCCGTCACCGTTCGTGTCACCGGCTACGTTGTCGTCGCGGATCGACGTGAACACGATGCGCTGCGTGGTACCGATGGCCTGGAGGTTTCCGTTCACCGTCAGGCGGTGACCCGGGTCGAACTTCACGACCACGCCTTCTTCGATCGTCAGTGTGGCACCTGCGTCGACGGTCACGTCCCCGTCGACGATGTAGGGGCTGTCGATCGCATTCCAGGTGGTCGGCACCGAAATCGGTCCGGATACGTTCTGATCCGCGGTGGCGGTCGCGGCGAAGCCACCGATCAACGACCAGGCTATGAGCAGGGGAACGAGTGCACGCATGGCAGATAATCTCCTCGAGTCTGGGCAGGACCGGTCCCGCGTGGACGACCGCGCGGGAGCACGAAGCGACTGGCGGAACGTGGGCAAAATTCGTCCCCCGGCCCGCTACGACTCGTAGCCCACGGGCCAGGGGAAGGAGGTGCGCCATGCCGGGGGACCAGGGCGTGGAGCGCGCCTCGCAACGATCGGATCTACGTCTCGGACGCTAGAGATCACGCCACCGATCGGGATAGAACGAATCGGACAATTCACGCGGCCCCGGATGCAATGGCCGCAAAACTCTTCTCGAGTGGGTGGTTCTCCGGCAGATAGGCCGACGGCGAAAGGCCGGTCAGCCGCCGGAACTCACGACCGAAATGCGACTGATCGGCGTAGCCATAGGCGTCGACCAGGTCTTGCCAATCGCACGGTGGATTCCGATGCAGATCGACGATCACGCGGTTGACCCTCTGGATCGACGCGAAGGTCTTCGGACTGATGCCGACGGCGCGATCAAAGGCGCGGCGTAGCGTGCGTTCGGTCGTCGCGATCTCCTTCGCGAGATCCCCTACACCGATCACTCCAGCCGCCTCTCGGATTCGATCCGCTCCCGCGGCTGCGAGTTCGAGCGCTCGGGAATGGTTGCCACGTCGCTCGAGGAGGCCACCGAGAATCCCGTCGGCGACGTCGCATCGCTCGTCGAAGCTCGATGCACCTTCGATGCCGTCGACGAGCGCCTGCATGGCGTCGGCATCACCGCTGTTGGCGAGCACCAGGTCTTCGAAACCGTCCGTCAGAGCGAGCGCCGGCTGTCCGGTCAATCCGTGCCAACCGATCGCCGTGAACATGACGAGAAAGCCATGGTGCCCCTTCGAAAACCGATTCGTCGCCCAGCATGTGAACTGACCGTGGGCGATCGCAGGGGGGATGTCTTCGAAGGGTCTCTCGCCGAGCGCGCCTTGGTAGTGTCCGGCCAGGGTGAACACCATGCCCGAGCCACCACGGGGCACCACGACGTGCTCGACGGTTGCATCGTTCGGCGTACGGACCTCGTGGTAGACCTCGACGAAGGGCGCGAGTCTCGGATCTGGACTTCGGTGCTGGGGAAGGCAAGACATCGACGGGACCTCGTTGCTCACGGAAGGCGTATCGACGCGCCCGTTCCGACGCGTACGTCTCTCTTCCCAGGCAAGCGACGAACGTCGGTATCTCCTGCAACCGATCCTCCCCAGCGGTTGGTCGGGGATCCGCCCAGAACGGGCCATGATTCCGTACGTCCATTGTTCACAGACGCTTGCGCAGATCACTTTCGTCGCGAGAATCGCGCGGTCCAC